>Ga0172380_10003055_pt1 | contig 23982 bp, 24 predicted proteins | sample Leawe162metaG_FD_119747 | JGI IMG/M metagenome (GOLD analysis project Ga0172380, IMG submission 119747) | Leachate microbial communities from a municipal landfill in Southern Ontario, Canada - Leachate well 162 metaG | ecosystem: Engineered > Solid waste > Landfill > Unclassified | place...
AGGGAAGACAAACGCCTCGAACAAATGAACCTGATGGCGCTTTGAGCGCCTCACGATAACAAACAACCGCTTTGAGCGGTTCACGCTATCTCAAGCCTCCGGCTTTGCCGGAGGTTTCTGACTTCAACCGCCGCGAGAGTCCCCCGTATCCTCCCCCAGGGAGCATCAGAATTGCGGAATCCGAGAATTTGGTGCCGAACGGTTCGTAAATGTCCAGCGTTGGAATATCACGGGCGGCATGACCTTTGGCATGGGGGGTGGGACCCGGCCAGAGAGAGATGGTTTGCATGGTGGCAACAATCGATTCCGCTCAATTTCCGCGATACGAGCAACGGGCCGCCGGGGTTTCATGGATGGTGATCTCGCAAAGCTCCGGGAGAACGGGCTTCAGTTTCTTCCAAATCCAAGCGCACATCATCTCGATGGTTGGGTTTTCGAGGCCCGGGATCTCGTTGAGGTAGGAATGGTCGAGTTCCCCGACGATCGGCTTCATCGCCCCGCTGATTTCGGCGTGGTCGTAGAGCCAGCCGGTCTCGGGGTTCACTTCGCCCTCGACACAGATCTCGATGGTAAACGTATGGCCGTGGAGGCGGGAACATTTGTGGCCGGCGGGAACTTTGGGAAGGCTCTGGGCCGCCTCGACGATAAAATCTTTGGACAAACGGACTTTCATGAGCCGCCCTTATACCCCACGGGCGCGCGGCTCCCAAATCATTTTATGCATCTGGAGCTGGAATCTCGCGGGAAGCCGGTCGGCGAGCATCCAGTCCACGATCTCGCGCGGCCCGATGCGCCCGAAGACCGGGCTCAGAAGCACGGCTCCACATCGCGAGGCGAGGTCGTGGGCGCGGATCTGTTCGCGGGCCCACTCGTAGTCGCCCCGCGAACCGATGACGAACTTCACCTCGTCGCGTTGGGCAAGCAGGGGGATGTTTTCAAAGCGGTTGCGGGCGCATTCCCCGGAATCCGGGCATTTCAAGTCCATGATCCGGTGGACGCGCGGGTCGATGGCCGAGATGTCGTGCGCTCCACTGGTCTCGATGAGAACGGTCTTCCCGGCGTCGCAGAGCGAGGCCATGAGCGGCAGGACGTTCTTTTGCAGGAGCGGCTCGCCGCCTGTGACTTCGATCAGCGGGCAATCCATGGACAGGACCTCCGCGAGGATCTCTTCGATGGCGCGCTTTTTTCCCTCATAAAAAGCATACTCCGTGTCGCAATACGTGCATCGCAGGTCGCAGGCGGTCAGCCGGATGAAAACGCACGGAAGCCCGGCCCAGGTACTCTCGCCCTGGATCGACTGGTAGATTTCATTGACCTTGAGTGTGGCGGACATCGCGTCTCGTTCGCCCAATCCGGACGATTCCTCAAGTCGATACTCCAAATCGCCCGTTTTGGGAACAGGAAGGAGACCTTGGATTCCCGGCTTGCGAAATATTCATTTCATGCGGGAAGTCGGGCCGCGTTCGGGGACTTTTTTTCCTTTACCATTTTGGCGATGTTTATATCTTCAAGTCCCTTCTCATTCGTATGAAGCGCGTTCTCATCACCACAACCTCCTTCCAAGACACCCCCGGATCCCACCATTCCCTGTTGGGCTCGAAGGGCTATGAAATTGTCAGCGCTCGCGGGCCGCTGACCGAAGCCGCGATACTGGATCTTGTCGGGGACTTTGACGGCATCCTCTGCGGGGACGACGCCTATACGCGCCCGGTTTTGGAAAAGTGCCTGCCGCGGTTGAAAGTGCTCAGCAAATACGGCATTGGCCTCGACAAAATCGACGTGGCGGCGGCCACGGCCCTGAAGATCCCGGTCTGCTTCACGCCGGGCGTCAACCATACGACCGTCGCGGAGCACACGTTCGGTCTTCTCCTCGCCATTTACCGCAACATGATCACCGAGGTGAACCACGTGAAATCCGGGAATTGGAAGCGACTGACCGGCCACGAGCTCCACGGCAAGACCCTCGGCGTCGTGGGGCTCGGGCGCATCGGGCGCGAGGTCGTCACCAGGGCCCGTGCATTCGGCATGGAGGTCATCGGGCATGACCTGTATTGGGACGATGCTTTCGCGGCGCAACACAATGTCACGCGCGCGCCGGACATCGAATACTTGACCCGCCATTCCGACGTGATCACCCTGCATACGAATCTGACCGACGAAACACGCCACCTCATCAATGCCGAACGCATTGCCGCCATGAAAGACGGGGCGGTTGTCCTGAACTGCGCCCGTGGCGAAATCGTTGACAACCAGGCCATTGTGGAAGGCCTCGCCAGCGGCAAACTCTATGGCTATGGAGCCGATGTGCTCGATGAAGAGCCCCCTCCCGCCGACCACCCCTTGCTTCACAGTGATCGCGCCATCATCACGCCCCACATCGGATCCCGCACCTACGAAAGCGTTATTCGCCAAGCGACAAAATCCGTTGAAAACATCATCGCCGTGCTGGAGGGCCGGCCACCGGTCGCACAGGCCAACACCATTTGAATCTCCCCTTTTTTTATGAATAACTCGGACATTGGATTGATCGGTCTGGCCGTCATGGGGCAGAACCTCGCCCTCAACATCGCGGACCATGGCTTTTGCATCTCGGTCTTCAACCGCACCACAAGCAAGACGGATGAGTTTGTCGCCGCAAACCCCGGCACGCCCGGCGGACTCGTCGGCTGCCAGACGCTCGAAGCGTTCGTCGCCTCGCTGAAACGCCCGCGCAAGATCATCATCCTCGTCCAGGCTGGCAAAGCGACAGACGCCGTGATCGATGGATTGCTCCCGTTGCTCGAAGCCGGCGACATCATCATCGATGGCGGCAACTCGCTCTGGACCGATACCGTGCGCCGCGAGGCGGACATCAGCGCGCGCGGCTTCCGTTTCATCGGCTCCGGTGTTTCCGGCGGCGAAGAAGGGGCGCGCTTCGGCCCCTCGCTGATGCCGGGCGGAGACCTGGAAGCCTGGAAGGAACTGGAACCCGTCTGGAAGGCGATCGCGGCAAAGGTCGACGCCACCACCGGAAAACCGCTCGAAGGCGCGGCTCCGGGAAAACCCGTCGAGGGAGGGGTGCCCTGCTCGGCCCACATCGGCCCCAATGGCGCGGGCCACTATGTCAAGATGATCCACAATGGGATCGAATACGGCGACATGCAGCTCATCTGCGAGGCCTACAACATCCTGCGCAATGGCACCGGGCTCACCCAGGAGGAGCTGCACCGGACATTCCAGGATTGGAATGCGGGCGACCTGGACTCGTTCCTCATTGAAATCACTTCGAACATCCTCGGCACCAAGGACCCGGTCACCGGTTCGCCGCTGGTGGACGTGATCATGGACCGCGCCGGACAGAAGGGCACGGGGAAGTGGACGATCAACTCCGCCCTCGACATGGGCATCCCGGCCTCCACGATGTCGGAGGCGGTGTTCGCCCGTTGTATTTCCTCCATCAAGGAAGAACGCGTCGCTGCGTCGAAGCATCTCCAAGGACCGGAAAAACCGGCGTTCACGGGAGACAAGTCCGCGCTCATTGAAGCGGTGCGCGACTCGTTGTATGCGTCGAAAATTTGTTCGTATGCCCAAGGGTTCGCTCTCATGCGCGCCGCTTCGGAGGAACAGAAGTGGGACCTCCATTTCGGGGAAATCTCGATGCTCTGGCGCGGCGGCTGCATCATCCGGGCGCGCTTTCTGCAGCGCATCAAGGAGGCATTCGACCGGGATCCCGCTTTGCCGAATCTGCTGCTCGACCCGTATTTCAAAGACATCGTGCTGCGCACCCAGAACAACTGGCGCAAGATCGTGGCCGAGGCCGCGCTCTCGGGCCTGGCCATCCCCGCGTTCTCCGCGTCGCTGGCCTACTTTGACAGCTACCGCAGCCCGCGGCTCCCGGCAAATCTGCTCCAGGCCCAGCGCGATTATTTCGGCGCCCACACCTACGAGCGCACCGACTGCCCGCGCGGGAAATTTTTCCACTACGACTGGGTTGGCGACCGCCAGCAGCACGACATTTGAACCGGCGACAAAAGAAATAAAATGTCCCAGATCTACCACGTCGTCCCGGTCGAACTCCACAACAGGCTCGTGCAGGCGGCCTATGAGAAGCGCGGCTACCTGCCCGATGAAGCGGCCGATGCCACCCGTTTCTGCGAAAATGCGGCGCGCCACGGCATCCGCACCCACAATGCCATCAAGGCCCTGCATTTGGACGACCTCTTCGGAAGCCGCACCGGCGGGTGGGTTCCGGGCGCCCAGATCGAAGAAAAGCCGTCCCGGTTCAAGGCGGCAAAAGTCTGGGACGCGCATCACAAGCTCGGCCAGGCGGTTGCCTACCGGGCTGTCGAGGAATGCATCCGTCTCGCCGACGAGTTCGGCACCGGCACGATCAGCGTGGACAATGCCACGCATTATCTCTGGGGCGGCGGCTACGTCATGGAAGCCGCGCGGCGTGGCTACATCGCCTACACAAATTGCACATCCGCCATCGCGGAAGTCGTGCCGTTTGGCGGCAAGCATCCCACGCTCGGCACCAACCCGCATTCCTGGGGATTCCCCACCACCGAAGCCGTCGGATTTCCCATCGTGATCGACTGGGCGACTTCGACCGTCGCGATGGGCCGCGTACAGCAGTTCCAGCGCGAGGGCAAAAGCCTTCCGCCGGGAGCCGCCGTGGATTCCACAGGAAAAGAAACCACCGATCCCAATGCCGCCGTGGCGCTTCTCCCGTTCGGCGCGCACAAGGGCTACGGGCTCGGGCTCATCGACGAGCTCTACGCCGCGTTCATCGGCGGCTCGCTTCCCACGATCCGCGGATATGCGAAAGCGGACGGCGACAAGCACGCGTCCACGTTTTTTTTCCAGGTCATCCATCCCGAATCCCTGTCGGCAGGATCGTTCGCCAAAGGCCGTTCGCAGGCAGAGAATATCAGGGCCGTCCTCGGCGATGTGCTCGGCCACGGCAATGGACGCTGCCTGCTGCCGGGTCAGATCGAGGCCGAAGCGGGAAAATTGTCCGCCCGGCACGGCGGCCTGCTGTTCACATCCGCCGAGTTGGAAGCCTTCGCGGAAATCGCGGACGGATGCGGCGCCACCCCCTGGGATGCCGCCGCGCTGAAAACTCTCGAAATTTAAAACCTCTCCAAACAATCCCATTCTATGAGCCTCACCATCCGCGACGCCAAAGACTGCCACTACGACCTTGTTTCCCTCGGGGAAATCATGCTCCGTCTCGACCCCGGCGAGGGCCGCGTGCGGACAGCCCGGCAATTCACCGCCTGGGAAGGTGGCGGCGAATACAATGTCGCCCGCGGCCTGCGCAAATGTTTCGGCTTGAACACGGCGGTTGTCACGGCGTTCGCGGACAATGAAGTCGGGCACCTGATCGAAGACTTCATCATGCAGGGCGGCGTGGATACCCGGTTCATCCAATGGAAACCCTACGACGGCATCGGGCGCACCGTGCGCAACGGCCTCAATTTCACCGAACGCGGATTCGGCATCCGCGGAGCTGTCGGCGTGCCGGATCGCGGCCTGACCGCCGCCTCGCAAATCAAGGCCGGCGACATCCCGTGGGAGGAGATCTTCGGGAAGCTCGGCGCGCGGTGGTTCCACACCGGCGGGATTTATGCCGCGCTCTCGGAAACCACGCCGGATGTCGTCATCGAAGCCGTGAAGGCGGCGAAAAAATTCGGCGCGATCGTTTCCTACGATCTCAATTACCGGCCCTCGCTGTGGAAATCCATCGGCGGCCAGAAGAAGGCGCAGGAGGTCAACCGCGAGATCGCCAAGTCTGTGGACGTGATGATCGGCAACGAGGAAGACTTCACCGCCTGCCTCGGATTCGAGGTCGAGGGCGTGGATGAAAATATTTCCGCCATCGAAATCGACAGCTTCAAACGCATGATCAGCCAAGCCGTGAAGGAATTCCCGAATTTCTCCGTCACCGCCACCACGTTGCGCGCGGTCAAAACCGCCACCGTCAACGACTGGGGAGCCATCGTCTGGCACAAGGGAGAATTTTTCCAGTCGCGCCACTATCCCGCGCTGGAAATCATGGACCGCGTCGGTGGCGGGGACAGCTTCGCGTCGGGCCTGATCTATGGATTCCTCACAACCGGCGACCCGCAGAAAGCGGTGGAATACGGGGCGGCCCACGGCGCGCTGGCCATGACGACCCCCGGCGACACCTCGATGGTGACGGCCAAGGAAGTCGAGAAAATCATGGGCGGCGGAGGGGCGCGCGTCGTGCGCTGAAGGCGCCTCTTCCTCCCTCCGGACCCAGGCGGACCGGACGGAAATGCCAAATTTTTTCTCATCACGACTTGCACAGGGCAGCCTCCCTGCGTTTCATGCTGGTGGAATGAAAGCCCGGTTGTTGCTTCTCCTCTTCTGCCCGGCTCTGATGGCTTCGTCTTTGCTGGAGGATCTGGACGTCAAACAGATCGAGGAGGTTGCCCGGGGCGGGCAGGTGACCCTGCTCCAGGAGGTCGAGGGCAATCCTTGGCCGAAGGTGCGCGTCTATCAAAAAGTGGCCGCAATTCCCGGGGAAGTCGCGGCCGTCTTCTTCGATTACAAAAATGCGAAAGCCTATGTCCCGAAAGTCATCAAATCCGAAGTCTCCCGGCAGATCACCCCGTCCGTGGCGGAGGTGGACTATGGGATCGACGTTCCGATCCTCCCGGACGAATACTATACGGTTCGCACGACCGTGACGAGCGGAGCCGACGGCGGATACCTCATCACTTGGAACCTCATCAGGGCACTCCAGACCAAGGCCAGCGAGGGGAACCTGCGGATCGAGCGGTGGAACGACGGCTCGGTGATCCGTTACACCAACCTCGTCACACCCAGCTCCGGAATGGCGCGACTCCTCAGGTCCACCGCCATCGACCAGATGAAAAGCACCGTCAGCGCGATCGTCACGCAGGTCGAGAACCTGAAGTCGGACAAACCCGAGGTCCTCAAGGAAAATATCCGCCACCTCGAATCCGCCCTCAAAAAAGATCCGGAAAAGTAACAGTCTAACCCGGATATCCCGTGATCGCCTTCGCCAGCGATTCCGAAAGATAGGGCATTGGAGTTGTTTTCGATTATTGACAGGATTTGAGAGGGAGGTGGCGCTGCCGTATCCTGTATATTCCGTGCTCGGCATTTTTCCATCGGTGTCTATCGCTCCCACCTTCCCTCCCTGATTCCCAAGGAACTGGTTCTCGAACCCGTGCAAAGCTGGAATCTTTTCGGCCTCTGTGGTCTCCAAACAAAAAAGGCCAAGTTCTCTCCGAAGAAAAAAATCCCGCCGAAGTATGATGTTGGCGTGATTATTGCTTGCAGCAGCAGTAGTCATGCCTGACTTTGCTTGGAATGGCAGGTATGGAACAGATCGCGGGGGTGGCAATGCAGCAGACGATGTCGCCCCAGATGCAGCAGAGTCTGAATATTCTCCAGGCTCCGCTCACCGAGTTGCGACAACTGGTGGATACGGAACTCCGCGAAAATCCCGCGATGGAGGAGGTGTTGCCCGACAATCCCGCCGAGGAGCGGGAGCGCAAAAGCGAAATGGAGGACCAGTGGAATGAATACTACGTCCAGCGGGCCGTCGCCGAGCCGTGGACCAGGGAGGCGCTCGAAAAGCGCCAACATTTCTTTGACTCCCAAACCAGACCCCAGACTCTCCATGAGCACCTTCTGGAGCAGTTGCTGACCGCATCGTGGACAAAGCCCGAGGCCAGGATCGCTGTCGAGATCATCGGGAACCTCGACGAGCAGGGATATTTTCGCGCCGATGTCGAGGATGTCGCCTATGCTGCCGGATCGGACGCTCTCGAGGTGGAGAGGGTTCTGGAAAAAGTCCAGGAATTCGATCCGCCGGGGATTGCCGCGCGGAACCTCGGGGAATGTCTTTTTTTACAGCTCAAGCGCCAGGGACGCCAGTATTCCACCGAGGCCAGGATCGTTCGCCACCATCTGGAAGAACTCGGGCGGAAGAAGATTGCGGATATGGCAAACGCCCTCGACCTTCCGGCGCAGGAGGTCCAGCATGCCGCCGAGGCGATCACGAGGCTGGATCCCCGGCCCGGGAGCGCCTTCTCCCCGGAGCCCGAGCAAATCGTCATTCCGGAGATCATTGTGGAGCGTGATGGGGAAGAATATTCGGTCCGTTTGAACGGGGACGAGATCCCGGTGCTCCGCATCGCCGATTCCTACAAGGACATGCTCCCGGATTCCTCCCGCGAGGTGCGGGATTACCTCCGCGACAAGATCAAGGGCGGGAAATTCTTCATCCGGAGCATCCAACAAAGACAGCAGACGCTGATGAATATCGGCCGCGAAATCGTGACCCGGCAGCGGGAGTTTCTCGACCACGGCCCATCCCATCTGCGCCCGATGACCATGAGCCAGGTGGCCGATGCGGTGGGCGTCCATGAGACAACGGTGAGCCGCGCGGCGTCGGGCAAGTATATTGCGACGCCGCAGGGGATTTTTGAGATCAAATACTTTTTTACCAACGGCTACACCAACAGCGAGGGGGAAGCAGTGAGCAACGAGAGCGTCCGCCACGCAATCCTTGCGATCGTCCGCGAGGAATCCGCCAAACACCCCCACAGTGACCAGGACATGGTCCGGCTCCTGAGTGACCAGGGTCTGGCGGTCGCACGACGCACGGTGGCAAAATACCGGGAGCAACTGGGCATCCTCCCCAGCCACCTCCGGAAATCGTTCTGAGAGATCGGGCAACAACCGATCTTCCTGGGGCAAATGGATTCCCCCTTTCTTTGGGTATTTCCTGTTCTCTGTGGTTCAAAGATGCGGGCGCAAAAAGGCGAAAAATGGGAGGTTTGCACGTTGCAAACCGTTGATTATCAACATGCGTGATTTTCAGAAAAAGCCTTTTTGTGCCCGCATCTTCAAAAGCGTTTTCAGGATTCCTATGACACTCCCGCATCCGGCTTTCCAGTCAGCATTTTGCTCCTTGCTGGAGACTGGCCAGTTTGTTCAGGCTCCGACAGGATTTCAGGAATCGCTTTACGCCGCGAGATCGCGGTCTGCCAGTTTTTCCATGATCCCGGGCAGAAGGGAATCCAGGTCATCGATGACGGTGAAGGGGGTGTGCTCTCCCATCACGGAGAGCAGATCGATCAGCGGGCCCCAGAAGGATCTTTCCATGGTATCGACCCGGTTGAAAACAAACACCGGCTTCCCCTCCATGTGGGGATGGTGTTTTTCTTTGAGAATCAGCAGCGCCAACATTTCCTGCACGGTGCCGGCCCCGCCGGGAAAAATCACAAAGGCATCCGATTTTTGGATCATGATCTCCATCCGGGTATAGATATCCGGGCGCAGCCAGAAACTGGAGAGTCCATCCGGCAAGCCCTCGATTTCGATGATGTGGGGAACATTCGAACCCCCGGTCCAGCCGCCGGCTTCCACGGCTCCGCGGACCACTTCGCCCATCACGCCGGAACTGCCCGCCCCGGACACGCAGCCCATTCGGCTCCCGGCCAGCAACCTTCCGAGCGCCCGGCCATCCTCGAGATAGTCCGGGTCCTTCAGGCTCGCGGAGCAAAACACGCAGACATTGCCATTGTGACCGTCCGGAAGCGGGCCTTCAAACGACTCTCCTCCCCAGCCCGGCGCCGTCACGTGGCCGTCCCAGGCATCCGGCAGACCAAGTGCCCGCACACGGTTCAAGGCGGGGAGCACCTCGCGGGGAGATTCCACAATCGTCAGAAAATCCCGGTAGTTCTGGCGGATCGTGCCCAGGGAATGCAGGTGATCCAGAAGATTGAAAAACGGATCCCACGAGCCGTCGCTGTTGAGGATGACGGTGGCCTTGCCTTTCAGGTTCTTGTCCAGCGTCTGGTAGCCGACAAAAATCGAGACCGCCTTGAAAAGATCCTCCAGCGTTGCGCCCGCCTGGCGAGCCCCATCCAGAAACGGGCGGCGATGAGGTTGTTGGTGATGGAAGTCATGGCGGATAGTTTCATTTTCAGGAATTACGGGTTGTGAGTGCGCCCTGCCGGGCGCACAAAAACGCAGAAAAGCCGGGGTCTTGCGACCCCGGCTTTCCGGTTTGAGTTTTGGCTCGGAGGCGGGACTTAGTAGTCCATGCCGCCCATGCCGCCGCCCGGAGGCATGGCGGGAGCTTTTTCCTTTTCGGGGATCTCGGTGACGAGAGCTTCCGTGGTGAGGAGAAGTCCGCTGATCGAAGCGGCGTTCTGGAGCGCGCTGCGGGTCACCTTGGCGGGATCGACGACGCCGGCCTTGATGAGGTCGGTGTATTCGCCAGTCGCGACGTTGTAACCTTCGGCGCCTTTGCGCTTCTTGACTTCCTGCACGATGAGCGCGCCTTCCTGCCCGGCGTTGTCGGCCAGGGTGCGGAGCGGCTGCTCGATCGCGCGGCGCACGATCTGGAGCCCGATCTCTTCGTCACCGGTGAGGGCGAGGGAGTCGAGGGACTTCTGGGCGCGGATGAGGGCGACGCCACCGCCGGCGACGATGCCTTCTTCAACGGCCGCACGGGTCGCGTGGAGGGCGTCTTCGACGCGGGCTTTCTTTTCCTTCATCTCGGTCTCGGTGGCTGCGCCGACATTGATGACGGCCACACCGCCGGCGAGCTTGGCGAGGCGCTCCTGGAGCTTCTCGCGGTCGTAATCGCTGGTGGTTTCCTCGATCTGGCGGCGGATCTGGCTGACGCGGCCCTGGATGTCCGCGCTCTTGCCTTCGCCTTCGATGATCGTGGTGTTCTCTTTGTCCACGGTGACGCGCTTCGCGCGGCCGAGGTCTTCGAGTCCGACGTTCTCGAGCTTGATGCCGAGGTCTTCGCTGAGGAGCTTGCCACCGGTGAGGACGGCAATGTCTTCGAGCATGGCTTTGCGGCGGTCACCGAAGCCGGGAGCCTTGACGGCCGCGACCTGGAGAGTCCCGCGGAGCTTGTTCACGACGAGGGTCGCGAGCGCTTCACCTTCCACGTCCTCGGCGATGATCAGGAACGGCTTGCCGCTCTTGGCGATCTTCTCGAGAAGCGGGAGCAGATCCTTGAGGGAGCTGATCTTCTTCTCGTGGATGAGGATGTAGGCGTTGTCGAACGAGACCTCGAGGCTCTCGGCATTCGTCACGAAGTAAGGCGAAAGATAGCCCTTGTCGAACTGCATGCCCTCGACCACGTCGAGCGTGGTTTCGATGCTCTTGGCTTCTTCAACGGTGATCGTTCCGTCCTTGCCGACCTTGTCCATCGCGTCCGCGATGATCTGGCCGATCGTGCTGTCCCAGTTGGCGGAAACGGTCGCAACCTGCGCGATTTCCGAGCTGTCCTTGACCTTCTTGGAGATCTTGGCGATCTCCCCGGTGATGGCCTCGACGGCTTTGTTGATGCCCCGTTGGAGGCTGGTCGGGTTGGCCCCGGCGGTCACGTTCTTGAGGCCTTCGCGATAAATCGCCTCGGCGAGAACAGTGGCCGTGGTGGTGCCGTCGCCGGCGATGTCGCTGGTCTTGCTGGCGACTTCACGAACGAGCTGGGCTCCCATGTTTTCATAGGGGTCCTCGAGTTCGATTTCTTTCGCGACGGTCACGCCATCCTTGGTGATGGTGGGACTGCCGAATTTCTTGTCGAGAATGACGTTGCGCCCCGACGGCCCGAGGGTCGCCTTGACGGCTTTCGCCAGTTTCTCAACACCGCGGAGCAGGCCCTGGCGGGCTGCCTCGTCAAATAGGAGTTGTTTAGCTGCCATATATTAAGTTTTCAGTGATTCAGTGTTCAGTTTTCAGTGATGTGAGTGGTGGCTCAGCCGATGATGCCGAGGATGTCGTCCTCGCGCATGATCAGGTAGCTTTCGCCGTCCACCTTGACTTCGGTTCCGCCGTATTTGGAGATGAGGACCTTGTCCCCCTTCTTGACGGTGAAAGCGATGAGCTTTCCGTCATCGTCACGCTTGCCGGTGCCGAGGGCGACAACTTGTCCTTCCTGTGGTTTTTCCTTGGCGGTATCGGGAATGATGATTCCGCCTTTCTTGACTTCCTTCTCTTCGAGCGGATGCACGAGCACGCGGTCTCCGAGAGGCTTGATGTTTACGTTGGCCATAGTTCCTTCTTGGTTTTGGTTTTTGTTGGTTTTTAACAGGCCCCGGCCACCCGCAGACGGGAACCGGGGCGGTTTGTTAAAGTCATTTTTTCTTGTCCTCGTCCACCATCTCGAATTCCGCGTCCACGACGTCGGAATCCTTTTTGGGCGGGGGATTCCCGGGCTGCGGGCCGGCTTCCGGAGCGGGGCCGGCCTGCGCGGCGGCCTGCTTGTAAAGTTCGGCGCTGACCTCCTGGAACTTCGCCTGCAGATCGTCGTAGCCGGACTTGATGGCCTCGATGTCGCTGCCCTTGAGAGCCTCGCGGAGCTTCTCGATAGCCACCTCGACAGTCTTCTTCTTCGCGCCGTCGAGCTTGTCGCCGAGATCCTTGATCTGCTTCTCGGACTGGTAGGCCAGAGTGTCGGCGTTGTTGCGGATCTCGATGCCTTCCTTCGCCTTCTTGTCCTCGTCGGCGTGGGCTTCGGCTTCCTTCTGCATGCGTTCGACTTCGTCCTTGCTCAGGCCGCTGGATCCGGTGATCGAGATTTTTTGCTCTTTTCCGGTTCCGAGATCCTTGGCCGAGACATTGAGGATGCCATTGGCATCGATATCGAAGGTGACTTCGATCTGCGGGGTTCCGCGCGGGGCCGGCGGGATGCCGTCCAGGTGGAACGTCCCGAGGTTTTTGTTGTCGCGGCTGAGCGGGCGCTCGCCTTGAAGGACCTTGATCTCGACACCGGGCTGGTTGTCGCTGTAGGTGGAAAAGACGTTCGACTTCTTGGTCGGGATCGTCGTGTTGCGCGGGATCATCGGCGTGGCGATGCCGCCGGCCGTCTCGATGGCCAGCGTCAGCGGTGTCACGTCGAGCAGGAGCACGTCCTTCACATCGCCGCGGAGCACGCCGCCCTGGATGGCCGCGCCGACGGCAACCACTTCGTCCGGATTCACGCCTTTGTGGGGTTCTTTCCCGATCATTTCGCGGGCGGTGTCCACCACCTTCGGCATGCGGGTCATTCCGCCGACGAGAACGAGTTCATCCACGTCGCTTTTCGTCCACTTCGCATCGCCGAGGCAAGCCTTGACCGGCTTGATCGTGCGCTCGAAGAGATCGTCCGTCAGTTGCTCGAGTTTCGAGCGGGTAAGTTTTTTCTGGATGTGCTTCGGGCCGGTGGCGTCGGCCGTGACGAACGGCAGGTTGAGGTCGTATTCCTGGGTGGACGAGAGGGCGATCTTGGCCTTCTCGGCTTCTTCCTTGATGCGCTGCACGGCATCCGCCTGCTTGGAAAGGTCGATGCCGGTGTCCTTCTTGAAATCCCCGATGATCCAATCCATGAGACGGTTGTCCCAATCGTCGCCGCCGAGGTGGGTGTCGCCGTTCGTGGCGGACACTTGGAAAACTCCGTCGCCGATCTCGAGGGCCGAGATGTCGAACGTGCCGCCGCCGAGATCGTAAACCGCAATTTTCTCGTCGGCCTTCTTGTCGAGCCCGTAAGCCAGCGAAGCGGCCGTTGGCTCGTTGATGATGCGTTTGACGTCGAGCCCGGCGATCTTGCCGGCGTCCTTCGTCGCATTGCGCTGCGAATCGTTGAAGTAGGCCGGGACGGTGATGACGGCCTCGGTGATTTTTTCCCCCAACTTGGCCTCGGCATCCGCCTTGAGCTTGGCCAGAATCATGGCCGAGATTTCCGGCGGCGAGAACGCCTTCGGCTTGCCGTCGATTTCCACCTGGATGTGGGCGTCGCCATTGGCGGCTTTGACGATCTTGTAGGGCACGCGGTGTTCCTCTTCGCGGACCTCGTCAAATTTGCGGCCCATGAAGCGCTTGACGGAAAAGATCGTATTCGCCGGGTTGGTGATCGCCTGGCGTTTTGCGGCCTGCCCGACGAGGCGTTCCCCGGACTTCGAAAATGCCACGACCGAAGGCGTCGTGCGCGCTCCCTCGGAATTCTCCAAGACAACAGGCTCGCCGCCTTCCATTACCGCCATACAGGAATTGGTGGTGCCCAAATCAATGCCTAAAATTTTTGCCATATAGTTAGTAAACTCGTCGGTTAATCAGCAATTTGCGTTCCGCGGAACGAGTGTTTTAATCAAACAACTGAATTTCAAGATATTATATATATTTGTTCGGCAAAAAATCCACCCGCATACAGAGACATGATGGCGCTTTTATGGGAAATATGAGACACGCAACGCCACTATGTCACAATATCAGATTTTTGCTACTTCAAAGAATCCAGGGCAGCCTGGACCTCCGCCGCGTGCTCAGCAGTCTTGGCATGAAGCGATGCCCAGACAACCTGGCCGTCCTTGATGAGGAACGACTGGCGGCTGCTCACCGGGAGTCCCATGACGGAAGGAACCCCGAAGGCCCCGGCTACCTCGCCATCCGTGTCGGCAATGAGCGTGAAGGGAATTTGGTTTTTCTCCCGGAACTTTTTTTGTGCCTCCGGCGTGTCGCGGCTCACGCCGAGGATCTGCAGGTTTTCGCCTTGAAGGCTCGCGAAGGCATCGCGGAGCGAACACGCCTGGGCCGTGCATCCGGATGTTCCGGCCTTGGGATAGAAATAGACGAGCGTGACCCCCCTGGCGTAAACGTCCCCGAACCTCACTTCCTTCCCATCCTGGTCGGGCGCGGTGACGAGCGGGGCGGGGGAGCCGGTTTCGATGGCCTGGGAACGCGGGGCGAAAAAGGACAACATGGCGAAAATCAATACGGTTGCACGTGCGGGCATGAGCGGAGCATATTCCCGGAAGACGCGAATCTCAAATGACATTTCCAAATTGAAAAATCTTCCGCCCATCTTCGCAAGCCTGGCGGCCGGTATTTTGTCCGCCCTCCCCGGTTTCTTTGACCGCGCGGCGACCGTTCGCCAGGTGGGAAACGGACTGATCTCTGAATCCGCATCGTGGGGAGAACGGCTTGCCGCGCTCGCCTTCCAGATCGGGGGATGGGGATCGGCTGACGCTCTTCGCCTGGGTTTGGGGGCCATGCCTTGGTTCCTGGGATTCCTGGTTCTTTTTTGGGGGACGAGCCGGCTCGGGGGACTGCCCCGCAAATTGGGAGGCGGTTTGGTCTGGCTCCTGTGTCTGGGCGTTTCGGCGATGGGGATCCTGGGCGTGATTTTTCCGGCCTCTCTCCCGATAAAAGATCCGCGCCTGCTGGCCCCGCTCACGCTCGTCGAGATGCTGAAACGCGGGCGAGGCCGGGTCTTCATGAACCCCTCCGCCCGGCCTGGCGTGGCGCCGTTCGGCGGCGGCATCATCGACAGGTCCCTCACGGAAAGGAGGGCTTCCGATCTCGCGGGCTCGCCGGAAAAATGGAGGGCGGAGGATCGGGCCAAACCTTTTTCCGCCGTGCTGATCGCCGGCAGAGTTTTCGAAGCAAAACCATTGATCCGGCACCTGCTCGACTCACCGGACTGGTATCTCGCGCGTGTTGACAACCAGGGTTTGCTTTTCTTGCGAGGACAAAAACCGGACCGTGCGGCCACGGCGGTTCCGGATTTCGACACCCAACGCGAGCGCGCGGTTTATTTGGCCCAATACGCCCTCAACCTGGAAATGGCGGGATTCAAAACGCCCGCTTCCTCCAGCATGGAAGAAGCGCTGAACCTTGGGGGAAAGGACTACGAGGTCCTGTTTCGCGCGGCGTCACTTTCCGCGTCCCAGAGCCTTTGGGAACGCGCCCGGAAGCAGGCGACGGCGGCCGCCAAGGCACGCCCGGGAGCTTATGAGGCGGATTACCTGCTGGCCCTTTCCCTCTTGCAGACCCGCGCTTTCGACAAATCTTTTGAATGCACCTCCGAACTCAGAAGGAAATACCCCGATGATCCCAGCGTCCTCCTGCTTCATGCCCGCGCTGCAAGGGCCCTGCATGATTATTCCGCAGAAACGAAAACCCTGGACCGACTTCTCCAACTGGCGGAAGACAGCGACTCCCCGACAGCCCGCATTCATATCTTCCTTGCCCAGTCCTGGGCGCAACGCGGGTTCCCCGAGCAGGCCATCAGCCACTACCGGTCCGCCCTGGCGGAAGGGCTTTCAACCGAAGAAGCCCGCGAGGTCCGCGCCACCATCGCCATCATCGAAAACAACCGCCTCAGGCACTAAATTCCCCCTCCCCGGATGGTCGTGCCCTGTTCATAGAAAAAGCGCTCGAAAGAGAGCGTTTCCTTCTTCTCGTTTGACAATTCTCTCAAGAAATACTTAATTTCATTGATAATTAAACGCATTAATAAAAATCCTTTGCCATGAAGTTTGCTTATCTTTTCGAACGGTTCCCGACATTCTCGCAAACATTTTGTGTGAGGGAAGTCGTGGAGATGCGGCGTCAGGCAGGGGACGTGCCGGTCTTTTCGATCCGCACGCCCGCCGGAGAACCGGAGCAGGATTTTCCGGAGGAAGCGACCCGGGATATCACTTATCTTCCAGGCGATATCGAGGAGGCGTTGAGAATGGAGCCGGCGCCGCTGGGGCAGCGAATCCATCGCAGGTGGGAACTCTGGCACCAGAGAGGAAAGAGTGATCGCAAGCGTGTCTTCGAGGCTCTCTGGCTCGGGCCGGTGCTGCGTGAACGCGGGATTGGGCACGTGCATGTCCATTTCGCGGGTTTGGGATCCCGGACGGCGTTCTGGTTGAAGAAATTCTTCGGGATTTCGTTCAGCATCACCGCGCATGCGAATGACTTTTTTGTGGGGGCCAATGGCAAATCCCCGATTGAAATAAGAGATTTGTTCCATGCGGCGCGGCATGTGGTCACCGTCAGCGAGTTCTCGAAGAAGCTCCTGCAATCCCGTTTTCCGGAAATCGCCCAACGGATCGTCCGGGTTTACAATGGAATCGACCCGGATCGCTTCACGGGCACGCACCTCCCGGCCAGCCCTCCACTGATTCTCTCGGTCGGCAGGTATATCGAAAAGAAGGGATTCCGCGACCTGATCACCGCGTGCGCATTGCTCGCGGATCTTCCGCTGGAGTGCCGGATCATCGGCGAAGGTCCCCTGGAAGCCGAACTCCGTACCCTGGTGGAGTCGCTCGAACAACAGGGCCGCGTCCTGATTGCCGGACCCGCTCCGGAAAGCGAGATCATCCGGCTGCTGCATAAATCCACGGTCTTCGCCCTGCCCTGCGTGACCGATTCCAAGGGCGACAGCGACAACCTGCCGACCGTGATCATGGAAGCGATGGCGGCCGGTCTTCCCGTCGTCTCGACGCCGGTGGCCGGTGTTCCGGAGATGGTGGAGGAAGGGAGGACCGGATGCCTTGCCCCGGAACATTCCCCGGAGGCCCTGGCCGGGAAAATCCGCTCCCTGCTCAAGCGACCGGCTCTGCGCGCGTCCATGGGAAGCGCCGGATCGGCGCTCTGCCGGGAACTGTTCGATGTCAGAAAAACCTGCGGGGAGCTGCACCGGGTTCTTGCGGATGCCTGAGGAGATTTTGGTTCCTCCCGCATGGTTTGAGCCGGGGGCGCCTCCGATCGAGGTGGACTTCGGATGCCACCGCGGAACATTCCTGCTGGGAATGGCGGAAAAGTATCCCGGCATCAATTTCCTCGGGATTGAAAAGCAGTCCGCGCGCGTGGAAAAATGTCTCGGAAAGATCCGGCGACAGGGCCTGGGCAATGCGCTGGCGGTTCAAGGCGAGGGAGCCGCGGCACTCGTCCGATGGCTTCCGGAACGGAGCGTCTCGATCGTGCATGTTTCGTTCCCCGATCCGTGGCCGAAGCGCCGCCATGCCTCCCGCAGGCTTGTCACCAGGGGCTTTCTTGAGGGAATCGAGCGGGCACTTTGCCCGGGAGGGGTTCTGCGGCTGATGACAGACGATGCCTCGTATTTTTCGGATATGAAAGCCCTGCTCCGGCAGGGTTGGGCGGAGTTGCCGTGGGAGGATGGCGTCGAGAGGCCGGTCACGGCCTTCGAAAAAACGTTTCTCGAACGCGGTCGCCGTCCGTGCCGCTGCGCGGTCCGCCCGCTCAGTCGCCGATAATCACCGGCGTCCCGACAGACACCTTCTCGTAGATCAGCTTGGCGATCTGCTCCGGAAGACGGACGCATCCGTGCGAGGCGGGATACCCGGGCAGCAGGCCCGTGTGCATCCCTTCCGCGCGATGGCTTTGAGGATCTTCCCCAAAACGCATGAACCATTTCATGGGGGCTCCGACGAAGTGGGTGCCGCTGGGGGCGGAATCGATTTTCGCGCTCACCCCGGCGCGCACGATCTGGTTGTTTTTGTTCACGAATGCCCCGTAAAGATTGGAACGGTGATCGGAGTCTTTCTGCACGACGACAAAGCGGCCTTTCGGCGTCATGCCCGCGCGCTTCCCGCTGGAAATCGGGGTGTCGATCCCGACTTCATCCCCCACCTTGAGGTAGGCCCTTTGTTTTCCGAGGGCGATATAGACGTTGAGATTCTCCGGCGTCGCCTGATCGAGCACACGCGGAATGACTTTGGGCGGGTCCTGCTTCCTGATCAGTTCGGTGGCGGGTTTTTGTTTTTTTGCCGGGCGGGCGGGCTGTTGCTGGGCACCGAGAACCTGGCAAAACGCAAAAACCCCCGCCAAAGCCATGACGGCGGCCACGAGATTCCGGAAAGGAGAAAGGAGTCGGGCCGTGAGTGTCGCTGGCATGATCGTGTGAATGACTCCTCACCGCTTACAACTTGGCCCTGCTGAAATCAACGACATTCCCATCGTCGAATCCCAATGGCGCGGCATCAAACCGAATGAGATTGCCCTTTGCGATTTCCTCGGCGATCATGCGCGGCAATCCAGCTTCCTATGCAAATTGCCATGATCGGTCTCGGAAGGATGGGCGCCAACATGGCGCGCCGTCTCCTGCGCAACTCCCACCAGTGCGTCGTCTTTGACACGACCTCCAAAGCCGTCGAGGAACTCGTGGCCGACGGGGCCGTCGGCGCGGCCTCGCTCCAGGAACTTGTCTCGAAACTCGAAAAACCACGCGCTGTCTGGATCATGATCCCTGCGGCGATCACGGACAAGATCGTCAATGAACTGGCTGGATTGCTGGATGCCGGCGACACGATCATCGACGGGGGAAATTCCTATTTCCGGGATGACCGGCGGCGCAGCGAGGCCCTGCGGACCAAGGGAATCCATTATCTCGACTGCGGGACCAGCGGCGGCGTGTGGGGCCTCGAGCGCGGATACTGCATGATGATCGGCGGCGACAAGGTGGCCGTTGACCGGCTCGACCCGATCTTCAAGACTCTCGCACCCGGCAAGGGCACCATTGAAGCGACCCCGGGCCGGGACAAATTGGGAGGCACGGCAGAAGACGGGTACCTGCACTGCGGCCCCTCCGGCGCGGGCCATTTCGTGAAGATGGTCCACAACGGGATCGAATACGGCATCATGGCGGCCTTCGGGGAAGGCTTCGACATTCTCTCCAACGCCAATGCCAGCACCAAGCAGACCAGGCAGGACGCGGAGACGGCACCCGCCATGCATCACGACCTGGATTATGACCTGAACCTTGCGGACATTTCCGAGGTCTGGCGCCGGGGCAGCGTGATCAGTTCCTGGCTCCTGGACCTTTCGGCAGCCGCCTTTGCGGGGGATCCGAATTTGGAAAAATTTTCCGGACGGGTGTCCGACTCCGGCGAGGGCCGCTGGACGATCATGGCCGCGATCGAGGAAGCGGTGGACTGCGAGGTCCTCACCGCCGCACTCTATGCGAGGTTCCGCTCCCGCAAGGAACACACGATGGCGGAGAAAGTGTGCTCGGCGATGCGGTTCCAGTTCGGCGGTCACCTCGAACGGCCGGCCGGAGGATAGTTTCAGGATCATCCGGTGCCACCGTCACGGGACGCAACGCCACAATCTGGTCGCCGGAGACGATGCCGATGTCCTCGCCCCGCTTGGCCTTTTCCAGCAATTCGGAAAGGTGCGGGCTTCGGTAATTGTGAGCGCCATCACATCGTCTATTTGAAGCCTTTTGCGTGGCTTGGCAATGGACTCACGAAGCTTTCCGGGTGGACTTGATGATTTCCGCAGCAGCCGCGCATCGTGCCGTGATCGCGCTCCAGTCCGCCGCCTTGATGAGATCCCGCGGGGCCAGCCAGGAACCGCCAAGTGCGCCGATGATCGGATCCCCCAAATAGGCGGCCATATTCTTTTCATTCACGCCACCGAGCGGAATGTATTTGAGGCCGAGGTGGGCGTAGGGCGCGGCGATGTTTTTGAGGTAAGCCAGGCCCCCGGATGGTTCGCTCGGAAAAAATTTGAGCATGCGGCATTCGAAGTCCAAAGCCGTCTCGATGTCCGACGGGGTGGCGATGCCGGGCGCGAACGAGAGCCCTGCCGCGCGGGCGGCGGCCAGGACGTTCCCGTTGGTTCCCGGCGCCACGCCGAATGCCGCGCCCGCCTCCTTCGCCGCCTGGACCTGAGCGGGGGTCAGGATCGTCCCCACGCCGACGATCATCCCGGGCACGGAGGCGCGGATGCTTTTCAGGGCATCGGGCGCAGCCGACGTGCGGAGCGCCAGCTCCATGACACCCACTCCGCCGTCGAGAAGCGCTCTGGCAAGGGGGATGGCATCATCGGCGCGATCCACCACAAGGACCGCAATGACGCCAAAGGACTCGATTCGTGTGGCCAACTCGGAATCAAAGGCTTGAGACATAAGGAAACGATCATCATGAAAATGGCCCCTCCCCTTGCGATCTTAATTTTCCAATAGAGTCCCGTAAAAAAACCGGTATCTTCCCGTCTGAATGAAGTCCGTTTCCCTGCACCTCCTGCTTGCCATTCCACTCGTGTTGACGGCGCAGGAGGTCACCATAGACAATACGGGCTCGGTGGAAAACCCCAAGCCGACCTGGGAAACCCAGAGACAGGCCCGCACGTATACTCTGGCGATTCCCGCCCCCCGGGGGCAGATCACCGACCGCAACGGGCACCCCCTGGCGCAGAGCCGGCTGAGCTATAATCTGGCCATCAATTTCCCGACTCCCCTCGACTGGCAGGATTCCAAAGTCCTCTCATTCGCCCGCCAGCAAATCACCCTCGCCAAAGGTTTGTTGAAGCGGGACATCGAGATCTCCGACCAGGCGATCCTCAATCATTACAAGAACCGCGGAGTGTTGCCGCTGGACATCGTCGAGGATCTCCTCCCCACGGAACTGTCCGTCATCCAGGGCGGGCTCCCGCAGGAACTGATCCTCCGCCAGACCTATGTCCGGTTTTATCCGAACGGCCCCCTGGCCTCGCACATCATCGGATACACCGGACGCGAGGCCCCGCTCTCCACAAGGCCGATCGAAAACAACGACCTGATTTTTCCGGAGAGCGAAGGCCGCGAGGGGCTCGAACAAATTTTCGACAACGAACTGCGGGGACAGCCCGGGATCCTGCACATCACCTACGACAAGGAAGGAAAGAAGACCTCCGAGCGCATCGCCCGGCAGCCGGTGCCGGGATACAATGTCATCGCCACGCTGGATGACGACATGCAGCGGCTCTGCGAAAAGGTGCTCGCGGAGAATTGCAAGCGCGGAGCCCTGGTGGTCCTCGACGCCCCGAGCGGGGAGATCCTCGCCATGGCCTCCAACCCGGGATTCAATCCGAACGATTTCGTGCCCGTCATCAGGCCCGCCATTTTTGACGCCTATTCCAAAGACCCGTCCGACCCTCTCGTCCCGCGCGCGTTCCGCTCGGCCTATCCGGCGGGTTCGGCCTTCAAAACATTCGTCGGATTCGCCGCCCTGGAAACCGGGAAGCTCAAGCCCGTCGACCAGTTCAACTGCCCGGCGAGCTTGGATGTCGGGGACCACACGTTCCGCAACTGGAAAAAAACCGGCGCCGGCTCGCTGAATTTCCAGGAAGCGCTCACCCAGTCCTGCAACACCTGGTTTTACCAGGTGGCATTGAAAATCGGCGCGCCTCCGATCATCGACTACGCGCACCGGCTCGGTCTCGGGCGACGGACCGGGATTCCGGTCAAATCGGAATCGGACGGCAACATCCCCACCGACGAATACATGATGCGCGTCCACAAACGAAAAATCAAAAACGGGGATGTTGCCAACATGGCGATCGGGCAGGGAGACATCCTGATCAGCCCGTTGCAGATGGCCCAGGCGATGGGCGTGCTCTCGCAGGGCGGACGCTTCCACCAGACCCGCCTGGTGAAGCAGGTCCAGACCATCGACAACCGGGTCATCGCCGCCTACCCGGACCGGATCCGCGAAGAAATCCCCGTCACTCCGGAGATCGAGGGGGTGCTCCGAAAAGCGCTGGTGGCTGTCACGAGCGATGGGCAGGGAACCGCCCACCGTGCCCAGGTGAAGGGGGTCAAGGTCGCGGGCAAAACGGGGACCGCCCAGTGGGGGCCGACGGACAAGCAACGCACAGCCGCATGGTTCACGGGATTCATTCCGGCGGACAATCCACAATACGCGTTCGCCGCATTGTACGAGGGAGAGCCGAATGACAACACCGTGCATGGCGGATCCCATGCCGCACCCATCATCGGCAAGCTCTTCAAGCAGGTTTACGCGCCGGCGAAAACGGTCGGCGGAGATTCAAAAACCGAAGACGAGGGGGAAACGTCGAACGTCGATGAGTCGAATTGAACCCCGCCGCGCGATTATTTTTGAAAAATCCCCGCTCCCCGCTTGACAGCATCAGCACTTTATGGGCAGCCTCGCGTCACAAGTTTGTTACCAAACTTTCCAAAATCAACACCACAACCTCATGAACAAAGTAGAACTCGTCACATCAGTCCAAAAATCCCTCGGGTCCAGCAAAGCCGACGCCGAGCGCGCCGTGAATGCCGTCATTGACGGCGTCAAGCTGGGGATCAAAAAGACCAAGACCGTCCAGCTCATCGGCTTTGGAACATTCAAGGTCGGCACCCGCAAGGCCCGCACCGGAGTGAACCCGAAGACCGGAGAGAAGATCAAAATCAAGGCCTCCAAGGTCGTGAAGTTTTCGGCCGGAAAGGCATTCAAAAGCACGCTGTAAAGCCTGCCGCCGCGAGGATTTCCCTCCCCAACCGAGAAAACCCGTTTCGTCGCAAGACGGGCGGGTTTTCTCATTTTTCCCCGGGACGACCCGGGACATGCGACGAACATCCGACCCGGACAAGACCGTCCGCCGGGAGTATCGCCAACAGCATTTCCGAAACGGAAGACCGATCCGCCACAGGGGGATGTCATCCGTGGAGCAACCGCCCCATCACGGTTGGCGGCCGGCCTGCTCGGCCAGGATGCCGGCGTCGACCCGTTCCGCCAGACGTTGGCGCACTGCGGGAGATTGGAGGTTGCGGTTGTCACCCGGGTTGGACACAAAGCCGAGATCGCAAAGGACGGACGGTCTTTTGTTGTTGCTCAGCAAAGAACCCGGCGGCCGGATGTGGAAAGGGGAGCGACACGGAATCGGTGGTGATGCCGCCCGTGCCAGAAGATTCCCCCCCTTGCCTGACGTATTGCCTCCCGCTCCCCCGGTGGATCAACCTCCTCTGCTGACCGCCCCGGTGGCAGAGCGCCAACCGGAAACGCCCCCAGCCCCGGTGGAACCAGCCCCCACAGTTCCTCTCCCTTCCCCAAAGCCCGTGCCCGCGATCAAACCCGCCGCCGCCAAGCCCAGGGCCACCCCTCCGGGCGGGGCTGTCACCCTGGCAAAACCCGATGTTGCACGAAACCCTCCCCCCAAATATCCCGAGTTCGCCCGCCGGAATGGCTGGCAGGGCCATGTGATGGTGCGGGCCTCTGTGGATGCCTCCGGACGGGTGCGTTATGTGACTGTGGCCCGCGCATCTGGCTATGCCGTGCTGGATCAGGCCGCCCTACAGGCCGTGCGGGGATGGCGGGAACGATGGTGTTGCGGGTGATGGTGGCCAGATCGTCCAGCAGGCTTTGGAAGGAATGGGCGGGCTGGGCGTCGGGGTTCGCTTGGTGCGGGCTTTGGCTTTTGCGGAGA
>Ga0172380_10003056_pt1 | contig 23975 bp, 21 predicted proteins | sample Leawe162metaG_FD_119747 | JGI IMG/M metagenome (GOLD analysis project Ga0172380, IMG submission 119747) | Leachate microbial communities from a municipal landfill in Southern Ontario, Canada - Leachate well 162 metaG | ecosystem: Engineered > Solid waste > Landfill > Unclassified | place...
GCTTTTGTCGATGCCATAATGCGATATACCAGAATTCTAGAAGCATTGGATACAAGTGGCGAGATTAAACAAGACGGCTTCATTAATCTCGATGAATTATTTAAAGATGAAGAAATTATTCCTGCAACCGAGAAGCAAAAGACTTACCTTCTAGAATTGGTCCAATCCAATGTTTACAGTAACGAAGAGCGTACTAAGTGGAAGGAAGAAATTAATGCTAAGGGATTCAGTAAGGACGATGCATCAACAGCAATTCAGTCATTTATTAAGTAAATAAATAATTATGATAACACGAAACAAAATTAGTAGTCCTTGGCCAAATAAATATCCAGTACCAGTTGATTATGACTTGGGAGACGAAATGATAACTAAGAAGCAAAGACAGAAATTAACAGAGCTTATCTATCAACAGTTTACAGATGAAGATTCTAGGGAAAAGTGGTTGAACTCTCTTGATGATATGACGAGCGATGAAGCTATCGAACTCTTGCTGGAATTAGGGATGTCTTGAAGCAAGTAGAATTAATAAAAGTAGTATTTCTCTATTAAGGAGAGTACTACTTTTATTTTCAAAGATTTTAACCTACGAAAGTTTTAATATATTCCAGTTGTCTTTGTACTTTTCCGCAAACTTCTTACATTCTTTATTTATATTTGGATTAAATACTCTTATATCTGTGTCCTTACGTGGAGTTCCATCCTTTTTAGGAACAGCTAACCAATCTCTATGATTCTTATTTATAAAATTAGCTAAGTCTTTTTTAGGAATAATAGTATATTCTGGCAACTTATTTAAACCCTGCAAATCAACAAGTACATAATAGTGATTCTTTATATTTGAAGGTTCTTCATCTTTGGGTCCAAGTCTCCATCCATTTTTATTACCTATGGACATTGTTTTAACTTGAATATTTGCAACTGTGCCTTTCTCTAAGTTTGTAGCAATAATATCTATTGACGGAGTATTCTTTAAAGTTAGAGTAGCCACAATTCCTCTTTGCGATAATTCGGCGGCAACAAAAAATTCACCAGATACACCAACTATTCCTGATTTTTTATTTAATTCTTTAGACATATCAACATTATATTATTAGTAATCTAAAAAATGTTGGGTAATTTTTTAAATTCATTTATTAATTCCTTGATAGGCACTGTGTGATGAGGTATGTTTTCCTTCGCCTCAATATGCTTAAACATTCCTTCTAGTCTAGGAGCAATTGTGGGTGCAGAAAAAATACCATGAGTAGAATACTGGGCACCAATCTTTTTCTGTAGATTCATAATATGATCATGAACAGATGCTCCTTCAGCAGACCATTGCATAGCATTAGCCTGAATTGTTGTTAACTCTAATACATAGACATTCTGTTTTATAAAAAAATATACATCTGGGTATCCTTCTTTTCCGCCAGCAGCTGGATACATAATTCCAAATTCATCAACTTTGCCATTCCATATAACATCATCAATTTTTCCTAAATCTTTATATCTTTTAAGTAATTTATAAAATAAATACTCTAGTCTTCCTCCTCTAAGTTGTGCAGTGCTGAAATTGGTTTTACCCGTTATTGAACTTACCATACTAATATGTTGTGCGTATGATGAATCGTAGTCCTTACTATTTATAAGCTCTAGAATATTCTGCTCCAATTTATCCTGGTTATCATCATCTTCTTTTTTATATACACCAACACTCGGAAGCTGGAAGCTTATCTTATCAGATTTTATTTTTCTACTTTCTGAATAGAAAAGTTGTGCGTCTGAAAAGCTATAGAAGTCAAATTTATATTCTTCATCTTGAAATAACGCGACACTAAGGGAATTTTCACTGGAATATACACCACAAGAAATTTCTTTGTTTTCGCCATCATAGATACGAACATAAAATTTACTTGGCAAGTTAGTCACGATATTAACAAGAAGAGGTGGACGTGTTCTTTTGAAATCGCCAAAATATTCCACCCACAACCTCAGGTTGTCACCAAAATCAAACGGTCTGACATTTTTATATTTATCTAGTATTGAACTGATTTCCGCTCTTTGTTGTTCCTTTATGAATAAATTTCCAGACATTCTTTCACACAAGCCTGTGGCGACACAAAGTCCGATGTAGTACCCAGCAGTGGGTGCTTGTACAAGTGTTAAATTACCTATTTCTGTAGCCTCAAAAGCGTCAATCTCTGCACGCCTCCTGTCCTCTGGTAACTGTCTAAATGTTTTAATTTTTTCTATGATTAAATATAATTCATCCTCTTTTTTCATTGAAAAAACTATATAACCCAGCTCTTCTTTTGATAAATATTTTAACTCAAGCAATAATTTTAGTGTAATTCTGAAAGGAAACAACAAAATATTCACACAATCATCATTAATTACAGGATTCGAGATTTGTAATTTATTCATCTGATGCTCCACAATCTTAGACTCAGTAATTTCCTTTCCACTATTAGAAACTATTTTTAAATTTTTACCCAAACCTAAAACTGATCCATGTTTCTTAAGTAATTCAAAACCTGCATTTGTAACATGCATAGTCGCTGGCGTTGTAGTGTTATCAATGACGATAAAACCTAAATATTTAACTAACGCTTCTAGAGTTCTCCTTGCAGATGGTGATAGAGGCCTACCTCTTTCAGTAAGGCCATTTCTACCTAATAATGTGTTAAAAGCCTCCTGCTTAGTTGATGTCCAAGATTTACCATTAAAATTAGCGTCTGATAAAATTTCAACAGAACCAATGATTTGGTGAATGTTTTGTCTTTTTGGTATGTGCCATATCTCTAAACTTCTTGTTCTTGTCATAATTATTTTTCTAAAACTAATATGTAATCCTTTGGAATAAAACCTCCCCGACCAGACCTTGGAATACGAAGATACCTATTTCTTATTATATATGAAAAATTTAATCTTTTTTTATATCCGACCTCTTTTGCTATTTTCAACAAAATACTAGAAGTGTCAACCTCAAAACCTCTTATTCTACTATTTCCAACAACAATACAATAAAAACCTCCTTTATCTAAACAAGAAAATACAGACTCTAGATTTTCCTTCATTGCTTGAAAATATTTAAATGTAATCCATGCTCTTTTTTTGTCTAGCGAATATATTTTAGCCAAAACCAAATCAAGCTCTTTTAGACCATATATGGGAATTTCTTTTGGGGTTTTTATTTTTTCTGAACCAATCTGATGTTCATATAATTCATCTAATTTTTTCTTATCAAAACCATCAAGCCAAAAATTTTCTAACTTTAAAGAACGTACATAATCGAAAGCATTAATGTATGGAGGTGAAGTCATTGCCAGACTCACACTACCAGAACGTAGAGATTTTTTATCAATTTTCCTAGCATCAAAACCAATTATATTAACTCCCCCACCTTGATTGTCAGAAAAATCTTTAATCGCATAAATATATTTTACTAGTTTTTTAAAAAACTCATCAAAAACAACCACATGTTTTTTCTTTATTTTAGTAGAAATGTATGGCTTTGGAGATTGATCATCAGCCTTAGAAACCTTTCGTATTATTGAAGCTAAAACTATTTCCAAAAAATTTTTAACATTAGTATTTTTAAACTTGTTAAAATTATCATGAATCAAAAATCGAATGAGTGCCAAATCATTTATGGTTGAATCAGAAAACCAATACTTTATAAGTTCTTTGTCGGGAATGTATTTTTTACTTTTTTTCAAAAATTGCTGTGGCTTTTTTATTATCGACTCATATTCAGAAACAAAGCTTCTAATTATTGAAAAATCTCCAGAAGATAATGGAGTCGTTTTAACACTGCTCAACAATTTACTAAGTGGATCAATATCAACACCATAACTAGGATATCCTAGAAGTGATGCTTCAACGAGTGTCGTTCCTGAACCCATGAACGGATCTAAGATACCTTGTCTTTTTGTATCAACTGAAGCATATTTTTTTATAAACCATCTTGGAATATGGGGTATGAACTTACAAGGATACTTAAATATACAATGAGTAGAATCTGAAATACCCTTAGCTTTAATTAAAAAAGTATCTCCATTTTTTGGATTATCAGGAATATCAGATACCTCTATTATTCTTTCATTTTTAATTTTTCCCATTTCTAATTCTTTTCCAAATAAATAATACTTTCCCTAAGATACTTACGATATTTCTCAGTTTCTTTATATTGTTGTGAGCTGGTTATAATATTCCGAGCTACATCAATTGATGAAACATTAAAGCCGAGGTGCTTAGCAAATTTTGCTAAAAGTAAATCAGTTGGGACAATAACACCACCGTATGCAGAATTACTAACAATAATTACACAGAAGCCGCCCTTCTTTAACCCTTTATGAATTTCTGTAATTGATCTAAACATATCATTAAAATATGCTTCAACCATTTTAGGAATTCTCTTATCCCAAAGCTTTTTTGAAGAAAGTTCATTAACTAAAAAACCTAGTTCTGGAACACTTTCCACGGCAAGTTTGGATTCGATTTCGTATCCATTCAAATGTGATCTTATTCCCTTTTTTCTTAACGTTTTCAAATCATAATATTCTTTTACAAAGGAACCCATCCAAAGCTCTACTTTATATATTTCAGTGTAATCAAAACAATTAGCATATGGTGGTGAGAAAATAACACCTTTTATCGAACCTTTTTTTGTATACTTACCCAAATTAAAACACGTATCTTCAATAATCGTAGTTTTAACCTTATTTGAAATATCAACAGCAAATCTTAGATCACATTGAATATTTTTTGCTGCTTCAAAAAACAAATTCCTAACATATTCTTGGTCCCTAGTGGTTTTTTTTATTGTTTTACGAACCTTTAAACCATTACCGGCTTTTCTATAATTTGATGACTCTTCGAGAATACTTAGCCAAACAAGCATAAAAAGTTCTAATACTTTTTTATTTTTTACTTGCTTAATTTTTTCTTTTAAAGTTAAAAGATAATGTAGGGCATTTTTATCAAACAATAGTTCAATTGTGGAAAGCTTTGGAATACAAACTTTTTGTTTTGCCTTTATCTTCTTAAAACCAATTATCTGCTTATTAAAATAAACAATGTCTTCTTTTTTATAATCTTGAGTCTTTACTTTTGCTAAAAATGCAGAGAATGGATTTATTTCAAAACCAAGACTATTACATTTATTAATTTTTGATTGTAGAAGAGTGCTACCACTACCACAAAAAGGATCAACAATTAAATCACCTGGTTTGACATTATATTTGGTAAGAATTTGATCAACGAGATTAATTGAATATCCTTCTTTGTAACGATACCATCTCTGTATTGGAATTTGTAAATCAGAAGCATAATTAACAAGGCTCTTATATGTTGCAGAGTTATTCTTTGGATAATTAACATTAAAATCCTTCTCAAAAGAAAGTAAAAATTTATCGTTAAAGTTCTTCATAAATAGTTAGCTCATTTTATCATTTTTGCATTATTAATAAAAGTTCTAAAGGAAAAGGTGTATAATGTAGCCATGAATGAATCATATAAAAACCAGATTCCTGTGGAAATTGAAAAATTAGAAACCTCCCAAGAAACAATTGCTAATTTACGCAATTCTTTTAGTGAGGCCGAAACAGTATTCAAAGAAAACGGTAGAGAGTCTGTAAAGCCACTTTTACCAAATATCTATAACACCTTAATTAAACTTAACAAATTAGATCCTGCAGAAGTAATATATCCACTTGGAAAATGGAATCCTGAAGGTGACTTAACAGAAGATGAGTTCAATGAACTGAATCGCCGACGAAAAATACTTTCAAACGCAGTAGGTATAATGACTTCTTCCGGTGTAGTTAGACACAATTTAAATCCTGATGTACCTGAGGGTTTTGAATAAAAACTATATATCTAAATCACATCAACCTACTCAATAAACATTTAATCATCTGAAATCTTAAGTACTTTGTTTAATTTTGTAGTATTTTATTTTTCATTCTTATTTTTAGTAAAAGTTCCTTTGTTAATTTCAAGAATATCATTAATATCTAACAATTTTATATTCTCATCTTGAGCAAATTCAATAGCACCAGGAGAAAAACCTCCTAAACCTATTACAATACCCTCACTTACTTTAGATTTATTCATTACACCAAATAATGCCCTAACCGTTTCAGGTCCAATTTGTTTTTTATGTGCCTTACATTGAATAAAGATTTTTTGGCCGTCATTTTTTGTAACTATTATATCTACACCTCCATCACCAGATCCTTTTGTTTTAAAAACGTCCTTATAATTATATTTTTTTAATATTTTTGTTATTTGTTCTTCAAACTCATGTCCATTTAAAGAGAACCAATAATCTTTCTGTTGTTTCCTTTTTTTGAAATAAATACTTTTTTCTATTAACTTTGCAATTTCTTTTTTACCTGGATAACTTTCTTTTAATTCAATGTATTGATTAAAGGCCGCTGTTAACTGATGAAAATTTTTATTAATAAGTATTTTAGTTAATAAAAAACCAAATATTTTAAATACTAAAGGCAGAATAATAAACAAACTAAGAAACAAAATAGAAAATATGGATTCAAAATCAATATCACTCAATGGAATTGTAAAAATAATTAGTGAAATAATTAATCCATATAAAATAATAATTGTGGCAATAATAATTGTATTTATTTTTTCTTTGTTTTTCTTATTATGACTATCTACTTTTTTATTATATTTTTCGATAACTTCTACAATTGAACTATCTAAACTACAATCCTCTGGTTTTGGTTCTTGAAAATCCTCCCCAAACATTTTCTGGTATTTTAAAATTTTATGATTTACATCTCTCTCTTCAATTTCTTCTTGAGATCTCCTCATTTCTTCATGTGTAAACTTTTTTGGTTTTCTATAGTAATGCATATTTTTGCTAACAATCTTCTACACTTTCTCCAATCTGATTTTAAATTTAATTATTCCAATCATACTAACACAGAATAGGCACTAATGTTATTAACTCAAAATGTATTTTTTAATCAAATAGCTCAACAGGGTTTATTTTAATAAGTGGTAATTATTATCATTTTTTGTTATAACATAAAATATCTAAAGTATTTTATGGACTCAGCAACAAATAATTCAATCAATAATGAGGGCATTCAAAGATTCATCTCAAATCCAGAATCTTTTATATTGTTTCGTGGAGAAAGTGATGAAAATCAAGGAGGAATACATTTCACGACTGATGCAGAATGGGCCAAAAATTTTGGTAACAAAATTCTTACAGGAAAATTACCTGCCGACAGTAAAATAAAACTTATTACAGAAAAAGATTTTAAGGAGGGTTACGAGTTAGGCATTCTCTCAGAAAAATTATTGTGGGATTTTATCTTTAATAAAGGATACGATGCTATTGTGGGTCATGACGCTATGAACAGTAATAAACTTGATGTGATAGTAAATCCTAAACATCTTGGACTATTCAAGAACTAAGAACCAAACTTTTTTATGCTAGAGGTAACTTAACAAAAAAAGTGGTTCCCTTACCTACCTCAGATTCATACCAAACGGTACCTTGGTGAGCATCAATAATTTTCTTTACAAGATAAAGCCCAAGCCCATTACTATCAACATTAATTAAACGAGAGTCTTTTCCGTGACCATATTTAGTAAATAGTTGTTGTCCATCCTCTTGGGTAATACCGACACCAGTATCCTTTACTGAAAACAGAGCAAACTTATCTTCTACTTTAGACAAGGAAACATGTATTGTGCCTGTTTTTGTATAGCAAACAGCATTATTAATAATATTTAAAATAGCATTTGATAAATACACACCATCTCCCTTCATTTTATAACTCTCACTATCAGGAATACTAGTTTCAAAAACTAATCCCTTTTTCTCTGCTTTCATTTTCAGTTGTATACAGGCCTCTGAAACAATATCTTTAAAATTAAGATCTTTCATGACATATGGATTTCCATTCTCAAGTTGTGAGGCAGATAAAAAGGCTTGAACACTATCAACACCACCATTTTGAATAACAAATAAATTTTGCACCATTTTTCTCAACGATTCAGGAATTGGATCATAATCACCTTCTAAGATTGATGAGAGAGCCCCTTTTGTATTAGTAAAGACACCTTTAACTTGGTGAGTGATGAATCTCAAGGTTTCGGCTTGGGCCTCACCAGCTATTTCAAGTTCATCTGCCAATTTTTGGATATGTTCACGAGATTTAATTTCTTTTTTGACTGAACGAATAATCAGAAAACCAAGTACTAATGACAATAAGAGTGTAATCGAAACAAGAATAGTATTGATAACTGTGTCAACAAAAAATAGTTGTGAACCTACAAGAACGGCAACTGACCAGACTAGTGCTTGAGTCGAAATAAGCTTAATATTAAATAATTTAAATTTAACTACTGTAAAAACTAAAGTGATTAGAAAAATGGCTAAACCAATAAATCCCAACTGTTCATATTCAAAGGGAATATTAAATAATTCAGAATTCCATGTAAAATATAGAATTGTCAACAAAAATATTAAACTTACACCAAGAAGACTCACTTCTTTTTTAAAAATATTGCTTATTTTTTTATCGAAAAAGGATTTTACTACTGAGAAAAATATCCACAAAACCACAATCCAAAGAACGGCGGTTTGATAATTGATAATTAGATTATTTTCAACAACAACACAATTCTGAACATCAAAATAATTTATGTTCAGAGAAAATACAATAATTGGAACAATTGCTATATACATAATAGACCATGTATACAAATAAATATTAGGTATTTTTCTCTCCTGACCAAAAAAAGAATAGAAAAAGGCTAAGCAGATCAGTGGTAATAATATAAACAATAACTGACTAACAAACCAAAAAAACATTATATTTTCAACACGATCATTTGTCCATAAAATAATATTAACGACTGAGAGCAGTGCTAATACAATATTTATAACGAACAGGAATAACACTGATTTATAGTCACGTACCTTTTTTATAATAAAAAAACCTATAATAATTGCAACAATAGCGACTGGAAAGTGAGAATAGTACAGGAGGTTAGGTACACTATCTGTAAATATATAAAGAAAAGGTTTTGTTAATTCTAGACAATTCATAATTTTTATTTTTTAATTAAACATTCTTCATTATTACACACAACAATAGAACATTCTTCAGATTGTTCACACGCTTTTAAGCAATACTCATTATATCCACTTGCACATGAAGTTTCAAAAAAATGTATACTAGAATCCAAAAAAACTGATGAACCGCCTTGAACATCTTCTAAACACTCCTCAGTCTGCATTTCACAATCAATTGGAACCTGGACTGAATACTGATTATCAAAATATACCTTCCAATAAATTATAACTACAGATAGAAAACTGATGAACACAAAAACACTTATTAAGTTTATTTTTTTATAGAAAAACATCTTTTATTTTACATTTATTTTCTAAAGAAAACTTAATCAAGTTATCATTTATGTTTTTATTATAACTCCACCAAAAGAAATCTTCAATTGATGTTTGATCTTCTGGGTACAACCTAACAATAATGGGATACACCCCAAACATCTCCTTAATCTTTTCTAGAGATCCAACAACAACATTATTAGTAAAGTTTTTTTCATGAGTCTCACTATCTATAGCAAAATTCTCAAACAAAACACCGTGCACAATAAAATTAGCAAAGTAATATGGATAGTAATCAGACGGCTTTCCGAAACTATGAAAATATTCACTAATATCTTCTGGTGAAAATTTATAATCAGTCAATTTAAATAAGTCGTGATGAAAATCTATAAGCGATCTATTATCCATAACTTTTACTTCTGGTATTTTTTTTCCGTGATAAACTTTGAAGTCAACAATATCAACAAGTTTTTTAGAATTATCTTCAAAAGTTATTCGCAAACGTGCGAGACCCAACTTCTCTTCACTTAAACCAACAAAAAGATCGTCTGTATATTCAGCAATGAGTGGCTCTAGACCAATATACTTTGAACAATAATAGAAAAAGTCGAAACCTGAGTCTGGAGAGAGAACGCTCCTAATAAGTGCGGCCTTAGGCTCTTGTCCTAATCCAGGAATAAATCTAGAGGATAAAAACTTATTAACTTTTTCTTTTAAAGCTGTGTCGTGTTGTCTTTTTTTTATCTCTTCCCTGGCCTGATCCAAAGAATAATATGGTATTTGATACATATATTATATTCTAATAAATATTAATTATTATACTTCCCAATACTATTATGATAATCCCAATGACTTTTTTTATCAAATTCTTACTGTCAAATTTATCATAGGACATGTTTGGGAAAAATTTTGAGAAAATAATTCCCCAAAATAAAACAAAAAGTGGTTGATAAGAATCAGCAAGAAGGACGAGAGCGACAGGTGCCAAAATTAAGGCAAACTCCACAGACAAATTACCAAGCAAAACCAAAATTTCGTTAGATATATTCAGAGTCAATACTTTCTTTTTATTATATTTGAAAACTTTAATAAACTGGAGTCTATGTTTTTTAATAAAAGCAAACAAAAACACACCCACTAAAAAGAGTCCTGTATATTCCCAAAATATAGATGTCCAGAAACTATACTCTGTTGCAATTTTTTTAAAAACAATTGCATTTATAGCAAAAATAAATGAAGAAAAAAGTATTAATATAATAGGTTTAACCTTAAATTTAAAACCAGCATCTTCGTCTATTTCCAAAGATAATATAAGAGATCCTAAAACAATAATCGGTATAGCTATTACCTTAAGTAAACTTACAGTTTCACCTAAAAACAAATATCCCAATATTAAACCAAAAATTGGGACTGTCTGATAAAAGGGTACAATGACAGAAGTCTCACCATCCTCAAGTGCAGCAAGGTAACTAAAAACCGCAAAAGCACTTAAAATACCTATAAGAACGAGAACGAGTATGTATGAAAATGGTATTTCAAAAAGACTTTTAGTGGCAAAAATAAAAGATACTGGCAAGAGTAATAAACCTGAAATAGAAGAAAAAATCATCATAGCACCAAGCCCACCCCCTTTAAAATATTTTTCAACTAAGTGTTTATCAATATTATTAGCAAGTGTCATTAATATAGGACTTATTAAAGCAAAAATAAACCAATGCATAAATTATGAATTATTTCTAATTATTAAACTCTTTGATTTTTTATCCATATTAAGTTAAATTATAACATAGTGAATATATTATTTATATCTAAGAACGGTCTAGGTGCTAATATTGCTTATATCTTAAAAAAAGAAGGACACTCTGTAAAGCTTTTTATTCAATCAAGAACTTCATCTGGAATTTTTGATAATCTTGTTGAGAAAACCAGAAATTGGAAAAAAGAGCTTCATTGGCTAACCAAAAACGGTTTGATAGTTTTTGATGATTCTGGTTTTGGTAAAGTTCAAGACGGTCTACGCCAAAAAGGCTACCTTGTTTTTGGAGGTTCTGAAGAAGCTGACAAAATTGAATATGATCGTCAGTACACAGAACAAATTTTTCGAGAACACAATATCGAATTCTTCCCCACTAAAACTTTTAATAATGTTATCGAAGCGGCTGAATATGCCTCTATCAACCCAAACATGTGGGTTATTAAAAGAGAAAAAGATAATAATAAATTCGTTAGTTACGTTGGTTACGATAAATACGGCAAAGACGTTGTTGGACTATTAAAAAATTATGCTCATATACCAAAAATAAACAGACAACCCGTTTCTTTACAGGAAAGAATTATAGGGGTTGAAGTTGGAGTTGGCAGATATTTTAATGGTCAAGATTGGGTTGGACCAATAGAAATTAATGTAGAACATCCTCATCTTTTTCCAGGAGGAATTGGACCATATACCAGTGAGATGGGTACTTTGGCTTGGTATACAAATGAAGAAAATAATAAACTTTATACAGAAACTTTAAAAAAATTGGAGGGTTATTTAAAAAGTATTAATTTCAAGGGAGATTTTGCTATTAACTGTATCGTTAATGAGCATGGTATACATGCTCTAGAATTAACTCCACGATTAGGTAGTCCTATTGTTCATCTACATTCTGAATTACATGAAACAAGTTGGGGCGATATTTTTTACAAAGTGGCCAGTGGACAAAATTGTGATTTCAAATATAAAAAAGGTTTTGGTATTGTTATGTTGATAAGTGTTCCTCCTTTTCCATACAGCCACCAATTTAAAATAGATATGACTTACGGTTTACAAATTTCTCTGGATGAATTATCTAATGAAGAAAAGAATCATATTCATTTTGAAGAGATTTCAAAAAGAATGATTGGAGAAAAAGAAGATTATTATATTGCTGATCATGATGGCTATGTTATGTACGTGACGGCGGTAGCTTCGACAATCAAAGAAGCAAATATGCGGGCAAACAAAATTGCCGCTAAAATCAAAATTCCAAAGTCTTTTTATCGTAATGATATCGGTCTAAAATTCGAAAACGAAGATTTTCAAAAATTGAAAGACTGGGGATATTTAAAATAATATAAAAAGAAACCCCCCGCACTCTAGATTTCTTCTACTGTTTTGATACCCAGTATTCCCAAACCATTTTTTATTATTATCCCTACTGCCTTTGTTATAGCTATTTTATAATCCTCTGTTTCAGAACCATCTAAAATAACTTCTTTGGCATACCAACTATTAAAATTTGAAGAGAGTTCTAGTAAATACTGAGCAATATAGTGAACAGAAAGCTCTTCTTGAGATCTCTTAATAGTTTCGGGAAAATATAAAAGACTTCTTAATAAAGCTTCTTCTTCGCCAAATATATTTGGAAATTTAATATTCTCAGGAATTTCTTTTTTTACTTTTCTCAAAATAGACTGTGTACGAACATATGAATACATAACATAAACTCCAGAATCACCATGAACATCTATAGACTGATTAATATCGAAAGTTAGGTTCTGAGTTTTATCAGATCTAAGAATACTAAATTTAATAGCACCAACAGCTAGCCTTTCGCTTAATTCATCTAATTTTGCTTTTTCAATATTTTTTTCTTCAGAGAAACCATTTTTAATTTTGTTTTTAATAATATCAATAACATCATCAATTAATACGACAGTTCCATCACGAGATGACATCTTTTTAAACCCACCCTCTTCATCTTTTAATCCAACATATCCGTAAGGTACATGCGTAAAATCTTCAACTTTTCCAATACCAAGTTGTTCACAAACAGCAAATAACTGTTTCATTGCCAAAGATTGTTCTGGACCAATTATCCAAACTAATTTATCAGCATTATATTCATTCTTTTTAAGGAAGGTTAAGGCAAGATCCTGTGTTATATAAAGTGAAGTACCATCTTTTTTCAAAAGAATAGTATCTGGAATATTATATTTTTTTAAATCAGTCAGAACAGCCCCATCTTCTAATGTTTGAAAAGCACCTTCCTTTAAACCTCTAGAAATAAGATCTTTACCTTTTTGATAATGTTCATGTTCATACCAAATTTTATCCCAATGATTTCCTAAACGATTTAAGGTGTCATTAATTCCTTGATAAGCGTATCCCAGTACATGTTTCCATAATTCCCAAACCATTAGATCATTATTCTCCCACTTAACCACAAGATCTCTAGTTTCCTTTTCTGAATCAACATCTTTCTTAAAATCCTGTTCACCTAGAACGTAACACTCTGTAACAAAAGCATCGGGTTTAATTCCTTTTTCTTCTGGGGTATACCAACTATTTTTATTTGACAACCAATAAGAAATCTCAGATAGGGCCGAATTATTTTTTTTCATATGTACCAAAAAACCATACATCAATTTTGCAATTGCAATACCTCTATCATTATAAACAGCATCAGATATAACCTCTGCCCCATTCCACTTCAAAATCCTAACAATACCCATTCCAACAAGATTATTTCGTAAGTGCCCAAGGTGCATTGCTTTATTAGGATTAGGAGAGGTGTGTTCAACTACCCATCTCTGATCTTTTAATATTTGATTTTTACCGAAATTTGGACCTTCTTTTATTATTTCTAGCAAGTAGTTTTTGAAAAAAGCATGATCAATAAATAAATTGATAAAACCAGGGCTGATGAATTCAACTTTTTGAATACTTTCTAATTTTTTAGACTGTAGATAACTAACGATTTCCTTTGCCAATTCTGTAGGGTTACTTTTCAAAATTTTTGAATATTTCATAGCAACATTAGTAGAAAAATCACCGAACTTTTGGTCCGAAGTTCTTTCAAAATCTACAACAACCTGGTCGACTCCTTTTATATTTAAGAAGCTCTTTATCTGGGACTTAAGAGCATTTAACACACTGTTTTCTATATCCATTAAAACCATATTAACATAAACAAGCCAATTAATTATGATAACAAAAAAATAAAATTAGCAGTCCTTGGCCAAATCGTAAATATTCAGTGCCAGTCTTGAATTAATTTATCAAAAATTTGAAGGTGATTCTACGGAAAAGTGGTTGAATTCAATAGACCAACTAACCTTTGAAGAGGCAGAAGATTTAGCTATAAAAATATTTTTGTTTTATTAAATTTATACTCTACTTATTATTTTTTGGCTTTAACAATGGAAATAGAACTACATCTCTAAGGTTTTTTTGTTGGGTTAATAATGCAACCATTCTTTCTACACCCATTCCCCAACCAGACACTGGAGGCATTCCATATTCCATAGCTTCAACATAATCATCGTCCTTATCCATTGCATCCTCATCTCCTCCTTTTTTGGCTTCGGCTTGTTTTAAAAATCTCTCCTTTTGATCGATTGGGTCAATCAGCTCACTGTATGCGTTTATAATTTCCCAACTATTTATAACTAATTGGAATCTGTCTGTAATTATCGGGTTTTTATCATTCTTTCTAGCAAGGGGAGATAAGTCAATCGGATGATTTAGCAAAAATGTTGGATTTATTAATTTAGGTCTACAAACTTTTTTATAAAGAGCGTCAATTAAATTTCCCCTACCAAGCTTTTCTATTTGGTCAATTTTTATGCCTTTTTCTCTTATTGCCTCCCTTAATTTTTTAACATCTTCATATTGATCAATATCAATATCACAATCTTCTAATAAAATTTCTCTAAATGAAACTCTTCTCCACGGGGTAGACAAATCGACTTCTATTAATTCATCATTCTTGTTATAAGTTTTTATAGTTAAGTTACCCATTAGTTTTTCAACCACATTTGTAATCATTTTTTCAGTGAAATTCATGTTATCTTTAAAATCCCAGTACGCACAATAATGTTCAATCATTGTAAATTCCTGTAGATGACTAGAGTCCATTCCTTCGTTTCTAAAAACTCTAGCAACTTCAAAAATCTTATCAAAACCTCCGATAATTGCTTCTTTTAAGAATATTTCAGGTGCAACCCGAAGATACACATCCAAATCAAGAGAGTTGTAATGAGTCTTAAATGGTTTAGCCAAAGCACCTGAAGCAGAATTACACAGGACTGGAGTCTCTATTTCATCAAACCCGTTTTCCTTGTAAAACTTTCTCAACTCCCAAATAAAATCACTTTTAAATTTAAATCTGTTAAATACCTCTCTATTCGAAATTAAATCTAAATATCTTTTTCTATATTTTGTTTCTGTATCATTTAATCCGTGCCACTTTTCTGGCAGGGGTCTAAGTGCTTTTGATAAAAATGTATATTCTTGTACCAAGACTGAAATTTCTCCCTTTTGTGTTTTAAATATTTCACCCTTAACTCCAATAAAATCTCCGAGACTTATTATTTTAAAAAAAATCTTATGCTCTTCAACTCCTAAATTATCAGTTTTTATAACTAATTGAATTTTATCAGTATGATCCAAAATATGACAGAACCCCAACTTTCCCATATTTCTAGAAAGAATAATTCTTCCTGCCACGCTGACTTTTGTTCCCAAGTCTAAATTTCTAGCCTCACTAAGCGAATGCGTTCTGTCGTATTTATCAGAATATGGATTAATACCCAAATTTTTGATTAATTCGATTTTTCTAATTCTGTCATTTATTTCTTCAATTTGTCCATTATTTGAATTTTGATCTTTCATATTGTTTCGATATTATAACTTAAAATAACATTTTATTAAAGTATTATTCATACGAATCAATTGTTGGATCATCCACCCAGATTTTTAAAATTCTATCAGGACTAAGAGCAAAACCTATCATGTCTGGTAAGCCAGCGGATATAATATCTTTAAGATCTGAATCCATCAAACGTTCATCATCTTCAGATAAATTCCAAATTTTATTTTGCTCGTTAATATTGTGTTCAAATCTTTTAAAATCATTTTCCTGTGACCCAATCTCAAAACCACCATCCTGACCAGGTATATAGAAGCGTGATCTTTTTAATTTATAGTTAAACTTTTTATCTATTTTATATAGTGGTGAAGACCAAGATGGAAATCCATTTATAATCACGGGTTTATTAATTTTTTTAAATACTTCGTTTGCGATTTTATCAGCTAAGGACTCTGGACTAATTTTTTTATTATTAATTATTTTTAATTCTTTAAGTTCTGAAACTAATTGTGTATTAAATTTTTTTAAACTATTTTTTACATTCAAATATTTAGCTGCACCATTATAAAAATCTATATTTACCCACTTTTTATTAATCAAATCTATAGCAATTTGATTATTTTTATCCAACCCCTGTTCTATTAATCCTAAAATCACAAAAGACAACATGTCCTGAATTAATTTCTTACATACTTCAAAGTCTAGTTTTATTGAATAACCTTCTAAAAAAGTTTTTTCTTTCCCACTTCTAAAAATACTCCCGATTTGAAAAATATTCTCAAACCCAGAACCAATTAAGGCCTGCATTCTTTCCTCCATGGTAGTTCGATTAAAACCAATTTTTTCATTTAAATATGAACTAATAACAGGAAATGATCTGCCACCATTATATCTATTAGAAAGAATGGGCGTTTGTACTTCAAAAAAATCATTCTGGTAGAAAAACTTTCTAATATTATTTCTAATGAGGTTTGCTAAATAAATGTTTTTATATTTATATAAAACAAAGGATTTTAGTGGGTGATAATTTGAATTATTCAAGTGTTTAAAAGGTTTATTTGCCTGCCATTTATTTATAAAATTTATTTTATCAACAAATATGGTTTTTTCTTTTTTTTGAGTATAGCTACACACGCCAAAAACTTCTATTAAATCTCCTGGATAAATAATTTCGTTATTCTTTAATCTAGATATTTTTATTTGAATAATTGAATCCTTTGCAAAAAGATCAGCAAAAATACTATCTCTCATTTTTCTAACAGACGAAATTCTTCCCGAACAATAAACTTTTTTTCCAATAAATGAATCAAAGCTATTTATTATATATTTAATTTCTATTTTTATATTTTTCATCTTCCCAAATTATTTTTGCTTCTTTTGGATCTTTACATATTGTACTCATTTTTGCTCTTTGAACTTTCCCTGTTGGACCTACGCAGAAATTCTTAATCTTAAAAACTTTTTTTGGTCTTCTAAAGTAGGGAACCTTATCTAAGATTGCGAAATCGAATTCTTCTAAAACAACAACCGCTATCTCTTCACCAAAAATGTCATCATTAATTGATACGACATGAAAATCAATATTTAAACCAAAATTTCTAATCTCTGACTCTAGTTCTAATGGATATATTTTTTCTCCACCCCTATTTATCAGTTCTTTTTTTCTACCTCTTAAGTAGAAGAATTTTCTCCCTTCTATGATTTTGTAATACCCAATATCTCCAGTATCAACAATTTTACGTCCTGAAACATCTTTGTTCCAATATCCTAGTGAATTAGAACTTGATTTGATAGATAATTCACCAAAATCTGAGTTTCCTTGCTTCTTTATATTTATATGTACTCCATCTAATTCTACTCCTATTGATGGATGTGGGAACATTACTTTTTTATAAACATTATTAGGCAGATCAATTGGAACAGTACAAGAAAAATTTGTGCTCTCAGTTAATCCGTAGCCCTGTATTACCTTAACATTCCAATGAATAATAATATCAGTAAGTAAGTCAACTGAGAGTGGTGCAGCTGCTGTTAAAAAATATTTTAAATCCTTGTGTGCCTTAAAATCTTTTTTTGAACTTAGAAGCTTACTAAGGACGGACGGCACCACACTAGCAATATTTACTTTCTCTTTTGTTATTACATCTAGAAAATTATCTGAAACTTTATCAAATAAAACTAATGTGCTTTTTGAAAAATATGTGGCATACATGCCAAGGCCGTGAGCATTACAATGAAGTATTGGTAACGGAGTAGCTAATATACTCTTTTCATTTAATTTATGATGCTTAATTAGAGAATTTGCATTATTTCTCCAATTATCCAAAGATAAACATACACCTTTAGGAACACCTGTTGTGCCTGAAGTATATATTATTGTATTCATATTACAATATTTTTTATTATTTCTAACTAAATTATTTTTTATGATTTTTAAAGAATCATCTTCAAATATTATCGCTTTTGGTTTACAATCTTTAATTATATAATCAATTCTAATTTTAGAATCCGTTGGGTTCACAGGAACAGAGATAATTCCAATTTCAGATAATGCCAAATAATTAACAACAGCTTCAACAGAGTTATTCATTTTAACAATAACCCTATCTCCTTCTGTTAATTGTGAACTAATAAATATATTTTTTTTGTTTTGTATTCTACTTTTAATATCCTTAAAAGTTACTGTTTCATTTAAGACGCCATTAACATAATATTTTATCCAAACTTTATCCTTCATTTTCTTTAACATTATTAATAACTTTTTCCAGTGAACTCATTGAATGAAAAACTTTACTCCATCTTTCAGCAAAAGTTATTCTCATTATTACATCCTCTGATTCATAACCATAACCCTCACAAGGCATAATGAGAGTTCCCTCCTCCATTAATTTTTTTGATAACACCATATCATTTTTAAATCCACTGACTTTTATACAAACATTGAAGCAAGCGTCTCTTGGTAGAATAGTTATCCTAGAGTTTTTAGAAAGTCTTTTCACAATGTAATCATGTTTTCTTAATAGCGTATTCCATTTTTTCTCCAATGGATGTGCTTTACCTTTTTTATAATCAATTTCTGACTGAATTAATTTTAAAATAACATCATTACATGCCCTGGGGCCATTACCCATAAAACCACGGATTCTACCAACTATTCCTGAATACCTATCTCCTGTTATCTTATTACTTGCAATTACCCAGCCGTGACGATATTCAGCTAAGGCGTAGTGTTTAGAAAATGAATCTATTCTAATAATATTTTCTTGTTGTATCCATTTTCCATAACCAATATCTTTATTTTTAGCTGGCATAAAATTTTGTAATTCATCAATTACAACATAAATATTTTTATTTTGAGTTTTTCTTACTAAATACTTTAAAATATCTGATGGAATATATTCACCATTTGGATTATTGGGGTTAGTTACGAAAACAACATCTGGTTTAGTTTTCAATATTTCATCAATCTCATAAAATTGTGTTGGAACACTTCCTTCTAATTTCGTAAAATCAAAAGCCAGAACTTCAAGTCCTAAAACTTCGATTGGTCTTTGAAATAATTGATAGTGAGTTGGACCAATTACTGCTATTTTCAATTTTTTATAATTACCATTATAAAGTTTTGATATTTCCTCTATAACAAGTTCTACACCAGACCAAGCTCCAGCAACCAGAGTGACATTTTCCGCTTTGTAATTTGTACCATATTTTAAATTTTCCAATTCAACAATTTTTTCCCTCAAAATTTGTTCACCCGCCTCTTGTCCATAACCCAATGATATTCTGTGCCTTTTTGTTCCAAGCAGATCAATAAATTCTTTATTCAAAATTTGACTAGGATGAGTGAAAGCCCCTCTGTCTAGACTACTTTTTAAAACACCCCTATCAATAAAAGTTCTAAGTAAGGAGTAGTAGCTATTAAATGCTCTTAAGCATTTTTGAATATCATTATTTCTCTTGATTTTGTAGTGAATATTTTTCTGAATCATAATCTTTTTTATAAATAGTTTTACTTAAAAAATAACACCCCAAGAAACCTATAATCACTGTTAGTAGGCTTCCTGCAACACTAACATGCACATTTTTAATTACTGCACCAAGACCCATAAGTGGTGCTCCTAAAATCATTGATAGTAAGACAGATACAAATACAGCACGACTTTTTAATTTAGGCCATAATAAAGTCATAACGGTTGGAACAAATGTTGAAGCTCGTAGGGTTGCATAGAATAAAAATAAATGAAGTATCTGTAATCCAGGAATTAAAGCAATTAATAATCCTAATATGGCCATAACAGCCATCGATATCCTTGCGATAGTAACTTTTTTTGGATCATTATCATTTCCTGTTTCTGATAATTGTTTACCAGGGTTATATATATCAATAACTGCCAGTGAAGCGACAGCACACAAAATTGAATTTAGCGTTGATAATAATCCAGACAATAGCATAACAATAAATATAATCATGGCTGAGACAGGAAGTAGCATTGATACTGTTATTGGACCAACCATTTGAGAGTTAGGGATAACCCAACCATCTAATATCACCTTTCCAGCACCAATAAAACCCAAAACAGATAATAGTATTGGTACTACAGCAAATAATCCCGCAGCTATTACAAAAGTCTTGATTACATCTTTGTTTGTTTTTAATGAATATGCTCTTTGCCAGTGCATTTGATCTCCAACGGGACCCGCCAACAAACCGATGGTTGTTGCAATACCAAATGAATAAAATACCCACGGGTCAAATATATTACCAAAATTCCCACTGACTCCTCCTAATCCTGCGGACAGAGTTTCAAATCCAGAATTAATAAAAACTAGAAATACTGTTACAGCAGAGATAATTATAATTAGTAACATTTGTACATAACCTGTTAATATTGAGGTTCTGAAACCTCCAACAAGTGAGTAAGATAGAACTATTGAAACTAAAATTAGAGCGATAGTTACGTATGGTATTCCAGTAACAATATGGATCAGAGTTGAACCTGCTAAAATTTGAATAGCAAATGCACAAATTTGTAAAATTACAAATTGCACCATGTATAAAAAATGAACACTTTTTCCGTGCCTTAAATTAATAAACTGAGGAAATGTGTATCCTTTTGGTAATATTTTTCTAATTTTTAAAGCTAGTGGAGCAAAAATTATAAGTGCCAACATGTTCGGAAATATAAACCAAAAAGCACCTGCCAGACCTTGCTCAAATGCTTTCTGTGACGAAACGAAAAGTGCTGGGGCCCATATCCAAGCCGCAGCAATAGACATTGCACCAGTCCAAACACCAACATCCCTACTGGCCAATAAGAATTCCGCTGTATCCCTTTTTCTTTTATAGCTAAATAATAATGATAGAAAGATCATCAGAAGTCCATAAAATACCAACAAACTAATTCCCTGTTTTTGTGTTAAAATTTCTAGCATATATTTAATATTATACACTGAAAAATTAACATAATTTTGATATTATTTCAAGTATTTGAATAACCCCAAACACATTTATCAACTTTTGATAAAACATTCCTTAATCACAAAAAATAACTTCATCTGTGGGCAAATCTAATTCTTTAGCAAAAAGCATTCGTATAGTTTCTTTATCACCCAGATAATCAATTAATTTATTTTCAAGTGCCAATTCCCCCGCCATCGATGAACCATCCGCCAGATTGGAAACAAAATCAAAAAGGCAGTTTTCTGTTGTAAGAAACTTCTTCAACAAAAGCTTTGTGCATTAAATCAAGGTCGCGTTGAGCCAGTATTCTTTCTGCATCAGTCAAAGGTTTATCAGGATTTAAAAACTAAACCAATTATTGGAAGGTACCAATTTTATAAACTAAAGCCCATTTTTAAACCACAAATCTAAACCATCACGTTCATATCTTGGAACAATGTGTAAATGAAAGTGAAAAATCGACTGTTGTGCATCTTTACCACTAGCATTAAGTAAATTAACACCTGTCGCTCCGTGCAATTCAACAAGTTCTTTAGAAAGTTTTTGAGCAATTCCAACTAATCTTTCAAGAGAACTAGTGTCTATATCAAATACATTTACTTGATGTTTCTTCGGGATTAATAGTGTGTGACCTTTGGATACTTGATCGATTGGTGAAAAGGCTATAAACTCATCATTTTCGAAAAGTGTAGTGGACGGAAGTTCTTTATTTATTATTTTACAAAATATACAGTTTTCCATTATTTATTTATAAAATTTAGTTTTAAATAATTATTTTAATATTATCTTATAAAAATTCATTTTTCCGCATTTAAGAAAAAAATCATTACCATTAGCGATTACGTCAAATTTTGGATCAATAATTTTCTTATCGTCGATAAGAACACCTCCCTGTTCAATAAGAGAGCGACATGCCGTTTTTGATACACGCACCTTAAGTAAAAATAATAAAGTGACCAGATCAATTTTGTTATCATCTATTTTTAGATCTGATATTTTTTTCTCAACATATTCTACCTTATCGTGACTCTTATCTTGAAATTGATTATAGAAAAAATCACTTGCATCTTGAGCAGAATCCTTTCCATGAAACTGTTCAACAATATCAAAAGCAACTTTCTTTTTAAGATTCATCGGATTGTCGCCATTTTTCAGTGTCTTTTTCATCTGCTCTTTTTCTATTTGATCAAAATTTGAAACAAGATCAATATATTCATTAAGTAAAGCGTCAGGAACAGACATAGCTTTACCGAACATTTGTCTCGCTTCTTCAGTAATACCAATATAGTTATTGAGTGATTTACTCATTTTATTAACTCCATCGGTGCCACGCAAAAGAGGCATGCAGATAATTGCTTGAGCAGGCAAACCATTGACTTCTTGCAAAAATCTAGCGACCTGTAAATTAAATAACTGATCTGTACCGCCAATTTCAATATCAGATTTGATAGCAAGAGAATCGTAACCTTGAAGTAAGGGGTAAACAAGCTCATGCATAGCAATCGGAATATCACTTTCATATCTTTTTCTAAAATCATCTCTTGTCAACATTCTGCCAAGATTGTATGAGGATAGTAATTTTATAACATCAGATAAATTCATTTTTGCCAACCATTCTGAATTATATCTAATCTCTACTTTGTCCACATCTAATACTTTTGAAAGTTGATTTATATATGTTTTTGAATTTTCCTCAATCTTATCTTGAGATAAAGGAGGGCGAGTTTTATTTTTACCAGTTGGATCACCAATACCTGCTGTAAAATCACCAATAATCACCACGACTGTATGCCCGGCATCTTGAAATTGTTTTAGTTTTTTTAACACTACAGTATGCCCTAAATGAAGATCTGGAGCAGTGGGATCAAATCCTAATTTGACCACAAGAGGTCTATTTTCTTTCTTGGCAAGAATTATCTTTTCTGATATCGAATTTTCTGGCAGAATAATCTCAGCCCCTAATTCAAAAATATTTTTATTATTAATGTTATTTTCCATACTAAATTAAGCTTTTATTGGGTTTTTCTTGTTTATATGTGTATATAATAGTTAAACTTACCTTATATTGCAAACCTATAATATATATTAACACCCCTCCCACAACTGTAGGGTAAATCACACCAATCCATTCAAAGGATGTTTAACCATTTGTGATCTTAAATGCTCGGCACTAGCCGCCAAATATATTGTAGTGGTCTTTATATCAGAATGTCCCATCATTCTGCTCAAACTATAAATATCACATCCACCCTCAAGCATTAAAGTAGCGAAGGTATGTCTTAATTTATGAACCGTAAATTTCAATCCAGAAGCTTCACGCATTTGTATAACTAATCTTTTCATTCCTGATTCTGTATATCCATGATTACGATTCATAGAAGCAAAGAACTCTGGACACGTCTTATTGAGCCTCTTTCGCTCTAATAGGTATCTTTTTAGACTTTGAGCCAAAGTATAGCTCATAGGCACAACTCGGTCTTTACTGCCCTTTCCTTGGCTTACAAAGATAGACAAATTCTCTATATCA
>Ga0172380_10003057_pt1 | contig 23968 bp, 23 predicted proteins | sample Leawe162metaG_FD_119747 | JGI IMG/M metagenome (GOLD analysis project Ga0172380, IMG submission 119747) | Leachate microbial communities from a municipal landfill in Southern Ontario, Canada - Leachate well 162 metaG | ecosystem: Engineered > Solid waste > Landfill > Unclassified | place...
ACTTTCCAACCATCTCCCTTTTTACCGATAGTATCGGACCTGGCGGCCTTCACGTTCTTAAACCTCACTCTGCACTGCCCATCGCCGGCGATCGTGGGTATCAACTCTATTTTCACACCGCGGCCGGCCGTTTTTACCACAAACAGGGTCAGGCCACTCTCGGGCGATTCCGCCTTTTCCGTCCTGCATAACACCAGCAGATGATCCGCAACATGTGCATAGGGCACAAACCATTTTTCGCCATTTAGAATATAGTTTTTACCGTCAAATTCTGCGTGAGCCGTAATGTCGGCAGCTTCAAATCGCCCCGACTTCTCTGTAAGGGCCAGCGACCAGATGCTTTTACCATCTGCGATGGGTGTGAGATATTTCGCTTTTTGCGTGGCAGTGCCGAATTTCAAGATGGGGATGGAACACAGCGCAACGGTTGAAAAGAACGGGCCGGGCGTTATGTTCCTGCCCATCTCTTCCATCAGTACGACCAGGTCAAGGAAGTCAGCGCCGGTCCCGTTGTACTGCTCAGGGAATATCAACCCCAGCCAACCCAGCTCGACCATCTTGGCCCACATGTCAGGATCGTAGCCCTTCTGATCGGTCTCCAGCTCCCTGACCCTGGCTTTGGGACACTCATTGACCAGGAAATCCCTGGCCATGGTCTTCAACATATTTTGCTGTTCGTTAAAATCAAAATCCATCTCGAACCCCTTAAGTATTAATATGCCCTGGGCAGACCCAGCTTGAACTGCCCCACGATATTCTTCTGCACCTCGTCGGTGCCGCCCGCGATGGCGATGCCGGGGAACATCATGTAAAGGCGAGTGACATTGCCCATGACTTTAGCCCATTTGGACCACATATCAACCTGAGAATAAGCGCCGATAATCTCCGAACCGGTGGTGGCGAGGCGCTGCATCACGAGATCACAATAAGCCTTGTTCCTGGCCGCCTCGTAAATGGGTATTTCCCCCTTGCTCATCTTCCATGTAATCTCATAGCTGAACATTTTGAGCGTCTCCAGCTCCAGCGCCCTCTCAGCCAGCTTGTGCCTGACCACCGGGTCCTTGGCCAGCGTCGTGCCATTATAACGTATTTCACGACTATACTTAATAATTGCCTCAAGTATCTTCCTTGACATGCCTCCGAACTGCGGGGCGATGCTGTGCCGTTCGAAAGCCAGGGACTGCATGAGATGGTACCAACCGCGGTTCTCCGTCCCTACTAAATTGGCCGCCGGGACCTTAACATTGTCGAAAAATAACTCGTTGAAGATGTGCACGCCGGCAAAGTTTATGATAGGTTTAATGGTGATGCCCGGACTCTTCATATCGAGTATCAGCAGGCTTATGCCATGCTGCTTTTTCTGGGCGCCGGGGTCGGTCCTCACCGCTATCCAGCACCACCTGGCTCTATGAGCGCAGCTGGTCCATATCTTCTGCCCGTTTAGAATATATTCATCGCCGCTTTTTAGCGCCTTAGTCTGAATATTGGCAAAATCCGAGCCGGCATTGGGCTCGCTGTAGGCGGTGCACCATACACCATCCGGCTCACCGGCCGCAATGGAGGGTATATACTTCTTACGCTGCTCCTCGCTGCCGAAAAGCATGAGTGATTGCCCTACCCAACCTATGCCGCTCACCCCCATGGTGGTGCCCGGGATACCCTGGTAGCTGGCTTCATCAATGTACACAAGCTGCTCAAAGGGAGATGCGCCCTGGCCCCCGTACTCTTTAGGCCAGGCCATGGTCAGCCACCCTTTTTGCGATAGTTTCCTGGATATCTGCATTGTGAATTCCCAATCCTCATCCCTGCCCTCCTCCTCCAGGCCGCTGATGACGGAGTGTCCCGACAATTCCGCCCGGGCAAAAGCCCTGATCTCCGCCCTTAATTTCTCCTCTTTTTCGCCGAACTTAAAATCCATACCCGCTCCTTAAACAAATAAAGATTATGTAATCTAAGTGGCACTGATAACCGCTGTTTCTATCGCATGTCCTATATTTTTCTCTTTACCTGCCTCTGCCCATTGACCTGTGCCCGAGCAAAATGGTATAACCTAATTATTAGTGAACAATGTTATATAAATGGGCTTGTACCTTATAATGGAATTATATCTGTCGGAACAACGTTCACTTTATATCACATGAAATAGTAATCTGTCAAACTGACGGAAAACAAAGGCAGCGGCCGTTCTATTTCTTAAGTGAGAAAGTCAGTATGAAAGTTGAAGGGAAATCGACCAAAGCGCTGATCATGCATGCGGCACTCGATATCTTCAGTAAGGAAGATTTTGAGAAGGCCACCATGCGCTATATCGCTGAGAAGGCGAACGTCACCACATCCATCATCTACAAGCATTTTAAGAACAAGGACGATCTTTACGTGCAGTTGATCAGCACCATAATCGAGAGGACCAGCAGGGAGCTGGACATGCATTTGACCGGCCTGGCCGATACCCGAAACAAGATCTATCGAATGACACACTACTATCTCAATTATTTCCAGGATAATATCCACATCGCCCGGTTGGTATATGCGAGGACAAACCTGAGCTACTGGTATGAGTTTGAAAAGGCGTATAAAACCGCCAGGACGTCCGGTTCGCTGTTCTTAAGGATCATGGAAGAGGGACAGCGTAAGGGGGAACTGCGCAGCGACCTCGACCTTAATATGCTCGGGCATATTTATCACGGCGCGCTGCGCCACATGGTAGTTCACTGGCTGTATAGTCAGGACAGATACAGGCTGTCGGATCTGGCCGATGGTTTCGCCCAGGCTATTTACGAAGCCAGCAGGGTGAAAGAGACGGGCAATGAAACCTTCGTTTGCCCATTTATGAAACGTGATAATCCTTAGCAGGTAATATCGGCTGCAACTTCTACTTTATATTCGAAATGCTCTGGTAAACCCTATCTTTCCAGGCCACGCCCGCACCCAGGGCCCGGCGTGAGGCTCCGACGATCACCGCAAGGATAAGGAAGCTGATGCCCAGCGGGTGAAATAGAAACGAGATCTTTGATCCCCTGAAGTATATGTCCGTAATAACCCTCATCAGCAGTATGACCACCACCTGCACCTGCACAATGACACCCCAATCCATAACGAAGCCTTCTGCAATCAGTGCATTGATCGGACGTGCACATGCCCAGTAAAAAGGCGCCAGAAAAAATATATAGGCTATCAGGACTGACCCGACCATAACCAGCGGAGAGAGGGCTGACACCGAGTAAAACCACTTGATGCACCCCTCTGCCATGGTCCCCATATTGGAATACATTTTAGTGGTCAATACCCCGCTCAGGTTGACCGAGAGAATACGCCGCCCATGTTTGTGCATCTCGATGCCGAACCAGACGTCCTCCATGATCCTCGATTTAACCGATTCGTGTCCCCCGAGCCCCAGGTAATCTTCGCGTTTAAACAGCAGGAATTGCCCGATGGCCAGTGTCGGCCCCGGCTTCTTCCATGAATGGAATAACCAGAGCGGGAACCAGCTCATGACAAGGAAATAGAAAAGGATAGGGATAACAATCTTCTGCGTTATACCGGAGACCTTCTGCCGGGGAAATCCGGAAAGCATAGCGGCATTATTCAAAATTGCCAGCTGAAGCGTACTCCTGATCATGTGAGACCGGCTGACCGTATCAGCGTCGATGAAAAGCAGCCAGCTCCCGCGTGCATTCTGTGAAAGCTGGTGGCAGGCGAAGCATTTCCCGGCCCATCCGTCGGGCAGTGGCTTACCTTTTATTAATTGCAGCCTCTTATCATTTTCGCCTATCCCGCCTACTATCTCTGCCGTTCGGTCGGAGGAGTTATCATCGAGCACAAGCACTTCGAAGTTGGGATAATCCTGATTCAAGACCGAGGCAAGGCACCTGCCTATGTTCTCCTCTTCATTTCTGGCCGGGATCAGGACAGACACAAGAGGCTGGTCCGGGGGAACAGCCGCCTTCCGGGAGGGCCTTTTCAGGGCAGCCAGGTTTAGGATAAGGTTAATAAAGAATAATGCCAGGCCGGCCAGTACAAAAAGTTGATATATCAATTGATCCCGATCCTAAAATATTATGTCAGGCTGTTTTCCTTCTGGACCTGATCCAGCTTCGCAATCGCCCCGAAGTGCCGGGTGATTTCTTCAATCCCTGCAAGTGCTTGATCAGAAGAATGGCAGTAATGCAGGCCATAAAAGCTATTTCCCAGGTATCCGCACCTGTCAGCGACAGGTACACCAGTGTTCCGGCCAGTCCGCACATGACCGTCCAGGCATCGTTGTTTATGAAGAGAAATCCGATAAAGAACAGTATAGCCAGGCAGATGATGATGTCCCATCGGCTCAGGGCTACCAGGGTCCCGGCGAATACCGCCAGCGCCTTTCCGCCGTGAAATCCCAGGAAAGGGGAATACGCATGTCCGAGCACCGCGCAAACAGCGACAATGTAGCCAACCGACTGAGAATAATTAAGCACGCACAGAGCTATAAAGACAAAGGGCATGCTCTTGAGTATGTCCGCTATCAGTGCAACGACACCCCAGACTTTTCCGCCTGCTCTAAAAACGTTGGTCGCTCCGGGATTGCCGTCGCCGAAGTTCCTTATATCCTTTCGCAGCTTTAACCTGCCGATCCACAATGAAAAAGGGCAGGCGCCCAGAAAAAAGGCCGCTATTGCCAGCACTGTAACTATCGCTGTATCGATCATAATGCCCTCATAATCGATTATACGTAGCTTTTCGGATGACGGCAATGCTATAGAAAAAGCAGATGGGTGTCAAGCATGGAAAAAATTGGACACGACCCCGATGGGATTCGAACCCACGATCTCCACCGTGACAGGGTGGCATGTTAGACCGCTACACCACGGGGCCATGAATACGTAAAGCAGCCAGAAGGGGCTGAAACTGCTGTAAAAGTCTATCAACATAGGTAAGCAGTGTCAAACCAGCGGCCATCACGTTTAAACAATTGATTTATCATCTTTTTTATTATAAGCTTACACTTGATTCATAAGTATCTGCCGATTATGGAGATTGTAATGGTATTTGAATACCGCAACATTAAAACCTCTGTTACCCCCGGGATTCTATTTTTCGCCGCAGCGTTGCTTCCCATTATGCTGTCGATCATATTGATGATGCCCTCCCGCGTCTATGCAACGTCGATCACGCTGAATCCTGACTCGGGCAAGATGGGTACGAAGATAACCATCACCGGGGACGGGTTCATCGGCAAGATGGCGACGATTTACTGGGATGATAAAAAACTGGTGCAAAACGTCCCCATCTCCAAATCTGGAGAGATCAACCATAAATTCGATGTCCCTACCGCATCCAAGGGCATTCATGTAGTGAAAGTGACCGATGACAGCAACTGGTCGAATATCACGGCAACTTCCAATTTTTCAGTCCGCCCCAGCATCCTGTGTGAGCCGCCCTGGGGTAAGATCAATACTCGCATCTATATTTTCGGCTACGGCTTTGCGCCTAACGAAAGCGAAATCAAATTCAACTGGGACGGCACTCCCCTGTCCAAATCGCCGATTCAGGCTGACAAAACAGGCTCATGGAGCGCCCAGTTCGATGTGCCCACGGTGCCGAAGGGCGAATACATTATAAACGCCATCAGCCCCTCTACAGGCCCGGGCGAAGTTCCTGATCTGGTATTCACTGTATCTCCCTTCTGTAAATCAACACCGGCATCAGGCCCGGTCGGAACCAGGGTAACCATTACGGGTGTCGGTTTTAGACCCGGAGAAGATGGCCTGACATTCACGTGGGACGGCCCCATAATTGATACTAACGTGGTGGCTCAGCCCAACGGCACATTCAGCTACGTCATCACCGTGCCGCCCTCCGTTAAGGGACGGCATGTACTGGGTGTTTACGGCAGCAGCTTTACACCCATCGGTATCGTGCCCGACCTCGAATTTGAGGTCACATCCAGTATTCAACTTATGCCCAGTACCGTCATCGGCAGCAGGGATGTGAGAATTGACGGCAGCGGATTCAACGCAGATGAGATAATCGCCATTAAATATGATAGGTCGGCGACGGATGCAACCACTACCACTGATGCCCGGGGCAGTTTCACCCTGACCATGAAAGCGCCTTCCAAGGCGGGCAAAACGCACACAATAGAGGCCGCCGGCAACAAGGGTGGCCTTGCGCAGGCCAGCTACACGTCCGGCTCCCTGCCGCCGCCATCGCTTCAGCTTCTCTCTCCCGGCCCCGGCGCAACTTTTTATAACTATAATTCAGTGATAGATACTATAACAGGATTATTTAAATCACCCGGTAGTCTGCTCGGAATCGGTCCCGCACCGCAGTCAGGCGGCGCCGATGCTTCCCTTGCCGTACTGGGATGGTCGGCAAATACTGATACCACGGGGATGAAATACTCACTTCAGATATCAATATCGCCGGATTTCGCCGGAACAGCCATGCAGAAAGACGATATCACCACAACATCGTTCAACCTGCAGCGGTCCATGCTGCCCGATACAGGCACTTATTACTGGCGGGTGCGGGCGGTCAATGATGCGGGAGAAATCGGCCAATGGTCGAACTCCTGGCAATTTGAATCCAGAGCGGCCTCGCCTCTGGTGATCGCCATCGCCTTGACTATCATTGCTTTAATCATAGCCATAATCGTGTTCGGCATCATTGCTCTTATCAGCAGGAGCAGATATAGATAGAATCAAGAATCACGCTTTTACTTGTATTTTAAAGCGTTGCCATGCTATATTAACCATTGCTAATAATTAAATTAGCCGCTGGGGGTGCTTAGACTGGCAGGCTGAGACTCCGTTCGACCGGAGAACCCTTGAAACCTGCTCTCGGTAATTCGAGCGTAGGGAAGCGGTAACAGCCAAGGGTTACGCTTGTAAGACGGCGACTCTTGGTTTTTTATTTTTAATACAATGACACAAATAGAGCAGGCAAAAAAAGGCATCGTCTCTCCCGAGATGAAAAAGGTTGCTTTCGCAGAGCAACTGGATGCCGATTGCCTCTGTCAGAACATAGCATCGGGCAGCGCTGTCATCCCCGCCAATGTAAATCACCCGATAAGCGGTGTCTGCGGGATAGGCAAAGGGCTGAAAATCAAGGTTAATGCCAATATCGGTACTTCATCAGATGTGGGCACTATGGCAGGTGAACTGGAGAAGCTCCGTGTGTCGATTAAATACGGCGCCGATACGGTCATGGACCTCAGCACCGGCGGCGATATCAGGGCAGTGCGCCGTGCCATTTTAAAGCAGAGCAGCGTTCCCATAGGCACGGTCCCCATCTACCAGGCTATGGTAGAGGCCGGCCAAAAGTACGGGCCTATAGTTAAGGCTACTGCGGATGATATATTTAAAGCCATCGAGGAACAGGCCGCCGAAGGTGTTGACTTTGTAACAGTCCACTGCGGTGTTACTCAAAGCGCCATACGATCCTTAAAGAGCCAGCGACGTGTCACAGACGTGGTATCACGCGGAGGGGCTTTTCTGCTTGGCTGGATGCTTTATCACGAAAAAGAGAACCCTCTTTATGAACACTACGATAGGCTGCTCGATATAGCCGCCAGGTATGATGTTACTCTCAGCCTGGGCGACGGCATGAGGCCGGGCAGCCTGGCCGATGCCTCCGACCGTCCCCAGATACAGGAATTGGTCACGCTGGGTGAGCTGGTGGAGCGCGCCTGGAAGGCGGGAGTACAGGTCATGGTTGAAGGGCCGGGACACCTGCCGCTGAATCATATCGGGATGAATATGCAGTTGCAGAAGAGCCTGTGCAAAGGCGCGCCTTTTTATGTACTGGGACCCCTGGTTACCGACGTAGGCGCTGGCTACGATCATATCACCGGTGCTATCGGCGGTGCCATTGCTGGCGCATACGGAGCGGATTTCCTCTGCTATGTGACACCTGCCGAGCATCTTTCACTTCCCGACTCCGAGGACGTCAGAAATGGAGTTATCGCTTCCCGCATAGCCGCTCACGCGGCAGATATCGTCAGGAGCCAGGGTAAGGCTGCCGATTGGGACCGCCGGATGTCCACGGCCCGCAAACACCTGGACTGGGATGCACAGGCCGAGTTATCCATCGATACCGATAAGGCCAAAGAAATAAGGTCTAAATATGCGGTGAAGGGGCGCGCCTGCAGCATGTGCGGGGAATATTGCGCCATGGACCTGGTTGAAAAGTACCTGGGTGTTACAGCCAATAAATGTTAACAGGGATATTATGTCGTTAGATGAAGGCAGAAGTAATTTCGATCGGCACTGAGTTACTGCTCGGCGAGATAACGGATCTGAACGCCGCTTATCTGGCCAGCCAATTGCCTTTACTCGGCATAGATCTGCATTTTATATCCACCGTGGGCGACAACAGGCAAAGGCTCATCGAGACTCTCAATCACGCCTGGCAGAGGTCCGACATCATCATTACAACGGGTGGACTGGGACCGACTGAGGATGACATTACACGCGAAGCAATCGCAGACTTTTTCCAGGAACCCATATCGATAGACCAGTCACTGGTTGCGCAGTTCAAGGAGCTTTTCAAGCATTTCAATATGGAGATGCCTGAGAGCAATATAAAGCAGGCCGCCGTTATCCCGTCCTGCCAGGTCATCCCCAATCCGCGTGGTACGGCGCCCGGCTGGTGGGTGGAGCGAGACAGACACGTTATCATCGCAATGCCCGGACCTCCCGGTGAGATGCAGCAGATGTGGTCGAGCGTTGTGGCGCCAAGGCTGCAGCGCGAGTTCTGCGCAGCTGTCATTTATTCCAGCACCGTAAAAACATTCAGCCTCAGCGAGGCTAAACTGGGGGAGATTACGAAGTCATTTCTGCTTGCCCGTAATCCCACTGTAGGCATTTACGCCAAGCCCGACGGCATTCACCTTCGCATCGCAGCTAAAGCCGATTCCCTGGATCAGGCCAAGCATCTGGTAAAAACCACCACCGATGAAATACGTCCCCTCGTGGGCGATTATATCTGGGGCACGGATACCGATACGCTTGAGACGATCATCGCGGATTTATTCATCAAGAAAAATATGAGCCTCTCCACAATGGAAACCGATACCGGCGGCATACTGGCCAACACTATAACCAATGTGCCGGGTGGCTCACAATTTTTTAAATGTGGTATAGTGATTAACCGCTCTGAGCTGGGAGAAAGATGCGGCATCGACAAGAACGTGATATCCCGATATGGACCGCTGAGCCCGGAAGCCGTTCGCGAGATGGCCACTTCAGTCAGGCGGGAATTCGATACTTCAGTCGGTGTCGGACTGGCCGGCGTCATTGAGAATGGTGATGCTGTCCATAAGCTGGGAACCATCCTGATAGGAATCGACGACGGCAAGAAAACATACACATTCCAGCGGACCTATCCCGGAACACGGCTGCAGATTAAGCAGAGGGCTGCCATCGCCGCCCTGTTTGAATTAAGAAAAATCATGCTGTAGGAGATAAAATGCACCTGATAATTGATGGATTTGGAAAAAATAAAACGATACTCCAGGATGAGAGCTTCATTCACGATCTGCTTAACGCCTACCCGGGTAAGATAGGCATGACCAAGATATCGGACCCGATTGTATTCAGATACTCAGGCGCCAAACCCGAGGACTGGGGAGTATCCGGCCTTGTATTTATAGCGGAGAGCCATATAAGCCTGCACACCTTCGTTGAACGCGCCTTCATCAACATCGATGTATTCTCCTGCAAGGATTTTGATGCGGAACGTATCATCAGGGATATGCGGGATAAATTCGAATTGACAAGGATGAGGAGTTGTCTGGTGCGGCGCGAATGGGAGCCGGGAGAGCTCAAAGAATGCCGGGAAGTCCTTGAAGTCAACTCGATATGAGCGAAATCAGCCATCTGTTGAGCCAACCGGGCAATTTCGCCGGGCTACCTTCTCCACACTCCGATTACAAATCCTCCCGTGTGGCAGTGCTGCCCGTGCCCTACGACGGCACAACGGAATGGCACAGCGGCACACGCAACGGCCCCAGGGCCATCATCGAAGCATCTTACTATCTGGAATGGTACGATATCGAGCTCGGCAAAGAGCTCTACAGCATGGGAATACATACACTTCCCGGCATCGAGCCCGTTATGGACAGCCCTGAAGCCATGGCCGAGCGTGTATACAGCACTGTAAAATCGCTGCTCGATGCGAACAAATTTATCGTAATGCTGGGCGGCGAACACTCTATCAGCTATGGATCGATTAAAGCATATAACCAGCAGTACGCCGACTTCTCGGTGCTGCAGCTTGACGCGCATGCCGACCTGCGCGATCAATACCTCGGCACAAAGTTCGGGCACGGCTGCGTTATGCGGCGGGCGCTTGAGATATGTCCGGTGACACAGGTCGGCATTCGCAGTATGAGCCTTGAAGAACATGAGTTTATCAAGTCCAGGGGCTTATCAACTTTCATAGTCGATAATAATAGTCTCAACCTGTCCCATTCCAATATCATCGATTCACTGTTGAAAAATGTCTATATCACCATCGACCTTGACGTTCTGGACCCTTCCATCATGGCTGCGGTAGGCACGCCCGAGCCGGGCGGCATGGGCTGGAGTGATATCCTCAGTTTGCTGAGGGCTGTGGCGGAAAAAAGGAAAATAGTGGGATTTGACCTGGTGGAGCTTTGCCCCGATCAGGGGCCTGCTTCTTGCTCCTTTACAGCCGCCAAACTGGCGTATAAATTAATCGGCTACAGCTTCTTTGCGGGTATGTAACCCGTCAAACCGCACAGGTTGCTAAAGCTCAATCCAGCCTGTTAATAAGATTGACAACTTGCTCGATGCCGTATTAATATTTACCGGTTTAGCGAAAAATGCCCTCGAAACAAAAGCCATTGCCAGTCAATCCTGGAACCAGTCTCGGCGAAGCTGCCACCCGGTTCCTCTCAACTGTATCAACCGAATCAGCCCCGGGGACTCAGCAGGAACTGCTTAAATTCACACGCTGGTATGGCCTGGACAGACCCATCATCGACCTGACCGGACAGGCAACGTCCAGCTATTCCGAACAATTCCACTCAGGTACTTCCCAGACTATAGAACATCTCAACACTATAAAGGCTTTTCTATCATTCTGCTATAAACAGGGCATGACTTCGTCCAATCTGGCGCCGCATATCAGGGTGAAAAAGCCGTCCGTCAGACAACAAACACCGGGTGCAGTTAAAGTCGAGGAACCCATAATTCTCACCAGGGAAGGGCATGAGGAATTGAAGCGGAAGCTGGATGCGCTGAAAGAAGAGAGGCCGAAGATCAGTGAGGAGTTAAGAAGGGCTGCGGCGGACAAAGACTTCCGCGAAAACGCGCCGCTGGAGGCTGCGCGCGAAAAACAGGGCCATGTCGAGGGACAGATACGCGACCTGGAGAACACGCTGAAGCGCGCTAAAGTGATCGAGTCGCCGGAGGAGAAAAGCCACAGAATAACGATGGGGGATACGGTTATTATATCTTTCGTGGAATCAGGCGAGAGAATACAGTACACGCTGGTCAGCTCCAAAGAGGCCAATATCCAGCAGGGTAAGATCTCACTTAGTTCACCGATGGGGCAGGCACTTTTCAATAAAGAAGCCGGCGAAGCGCTGGAAGTGACGGCCCCTTCAGGAGTACTCAAATATCGAATTATCGAGATATTAAAATAGTGATTGACGGAGCAATCAAGCGCCGGTGACTGCAGCCCAAATTATTAGCTGACTTTAATTATCGGTCGGTTTTAATTATAATAATACGGTTTTAAAGCACGGTCATTGATGTGAGCCAATTCACAGGCTACGGGTATAAAGCGGGAAACTATTAATTTAGTACAAAAATACGAATTAATAATAAGGAGGAACCATGGACTTTAGACTGACGGACAAACAGATAGAACACAGAAAGGAGTGTTACAAGGTCTGCGCAGAACTGGACAAGAAGAAGCCCAAGAGTTGGGTTGGCTTCGAAAGCCAGTTCGACACCGAAGAAGGCTGGAATTTCCACCGGTACTGCGCCAAAGAGTTCGCCAAAAGAGGCTGGCTTGCTCTCGGTTGGCCCAAGGAATACGGCGGAACCGGTGAAATGATGGACAAGGTTCTCTTCGCCGAGGCGCGCGGCTATTACGACCTTGCCGGCTCCGATATCTTCGGCGTGTCTATGCTTGCCCCGACCCTGCTTGCTGCAGGCAGCGAAGAGATAAAGAAGGAGTTCCTGCCCAAAATTGCCAACGCCGAACTCATGTTCTGCGAACTCTGGAGCGAACCCAACTCAGGATCGGACCTGGCGGGACTGCAGTCGTCAGCAGTGCGCAAGGGCGACGAATTTATCGTCAATGGCCAGAAGACCTGGAACACCGGCGCTCATTTTGCCGACTGGGCATTCGGCGTCTACAAATCGGACCCCAACGCCAAGAAGCACCACAACCTCACCTTTATGCTGTGCGATATGAAAAGCCCCGGCATCACAGTAAAGGGCATACCCTACATGAGCGGCTCCCACGTATATAATGAAGTTTACCTAGATGACGTGCACATCCCCACCAAGTATATCGTCGGACAGGAGAACGAAGGCTGGGCCGTGGTCAACGTGCTGGCTGGCTTCGAAAGGTCCAACCTCGATATGGTTTACGGATTGGTCAGGGGCGTGGAAGAGCTGGTCAACTACTGCAATGAAACTAAACGCGGCGGACAGCTTCTGTCAAGGGACCCCATGGTAAGAAATAAGGTAGCAGATATGGCATGCCAGCTCGAGGCCGTGCGCACACTGGCCTATCGCGTAGCCGACCAGCAGAACAGGAATGAGATGGGTCTGATGGACGCTGCCGCAGTAAAAGTCTTCGCCAGCGAACTTATGGAAAAATACGCTCACGTAGCTTGCGACATTTTAGGACCCTATGGCCAGGCCGAGCACTCTAAATTTGCCAAGATGAACGGCGGCCCCGCGTATACCTACCAGGGCTGCTTCGTGCCTATAGTGTCGATGGGCACCAACGAAATCCAGCGCAACATCATTGCCTGGTACGGCCTCGGCCTTCCCCGGATGAAATAATCAGGATGCGTAATTAGTAAGGAGGAAATATGGATCTCAGATTTACAGAACAGCAAGAGATTTTGAAAAAGTCAGCCAGGGATTTCCTCACCAAGGAATGCCCCAAGGCCAAGGTCAGAGAGCTGGCAAAAGATCCTAAGGGTTACGACCCCGCGTTGTGGCAGAAAATGGCCGAGCTGGGCTGGCTTGGCTTTAATATCCCGGAAGATTACGAGGGGATGGGATACTCCTTCGAAGATCTGACCATGCACATCGAAGAGGTCGGCAAGAATATCCTTCCCGGGCCCTACATCAGCACGGTTGTCAATACCTTCGCGATCGTAGAAGCAGGCTCCGATGAGATGAAGAAAGACCTGCTGCCCAAGATCTCCAACGGCAACTGCATCCTCACACTGGCCTGGTTTGAGGAAAACGGCCTGTTCGACGCATCCGGCATCACTCTTAAAGCCGCACCTAAGGGCAATGATTACATACTGAACGGCACCAAGGTATTCGTCGATAGCGCCCACGTGGCCGACAATATGATCGTCGTAGCCAGGACCAAGGACGGCAGTGGCGAAGACGGCATCACCCTTTTCCTGGTGGATGCCAAATCGTCCGGCATCAAGACCGAGGTTATACCCACTATTGCCCACGATCACCTCTGCGAAGTGGTATTCAAAGACGTGGCCGTCCCGGCCAAGAACGTTCTGGGCAAGGTTGACAAGGGCTGGTCGATTCTTCAGACGATCATCCGCAAGGGCTCCATCCTTAAATCCGCGGAGTCCCTGGGTGGACTTACGACCGTGGTCGAGATGACCGTGGCATATGCCAAAGAGCGCGTGCAGTACGACAGGCCCATCGGCGCCTTCCAGGCACTGCAGCACAAGATGTCCGATATGTGGATGACCATGGGCACCAGCAGGTATCTGCTTTACGAGGCGGCCTGGATGGAATCCAACGATCTACCCAGCGCCAAGGAAGCTTCCATGGCCAAGGCTTATATCAACGAGGCATACAAGACGGTCACAGCCCTGGGCGTAAAGCTTCACGGCGGCATCGGTACGAGCTACGATCATGACGCCCCGCTGTACTTCCAGAGAGCCAAGGCGGCCGATACAGTTTACGGCAGCACCGATTTCCACAGGGAACTCGTTGCACAGCAAATAGGCCTCAAATAACAGATTCGCAATTTAACAGAATCCCCTGCCCGCGACCGGGCAGGGGATTTTTGTTTGCCTGTTGCACCAAATTGCCCTGAGACTATTGTTATGTTATACTTTTCACCGGTTTTGAATAAGCGACTCTCTCTTGTTTCAGGAGGTTAACAGAATTTGGCAGATTCAGTTACGGTCAAGCAACTCTTGGAAGCCGGCGCCCATTTCGGTCACCAGACCGGGCATTGGCATCCTAAAATGAAGAACTATATCTTCACGCAAAGAAACGGCATACATATCATCGACCTCGAACAGACGGTCACGCTGCTGAACAAGGCCTGCGCATTTGTGAGGGACATGGTCAGCAACGGTCAGACTATCATGTTTGTCGGCACCAAAAAGCAGGCCCAGGATATAATCGAAGAAGAGGCTAAGAGGTGTGGGATGTATTATGTCAACCAGCGCTGGCTGGGCGGCATGCTTACCAATTTCAACACCATACAGGGGAGAATCGATTACCTGGTCAGGCTGGAGGACAAGAACTCGAGGGGCGAGCTTGACTATATGTCAAAGAAAGATAAATTGAAGGTTGAGAAGGAGATGGCCAAGCTCAACAGGCTAATGGGCGGCTTCAAGGAAATGACAGCCCTGCCGGGCGCTATCTTTATCATCGATCCGACCAAGGAGAAAATCGCCCTAAGCGAAGCCCGGAAAGTCGGCGTGAAACTTGTGGCTACGGTTGACACCAACTGCAATCCCGACGGAATCGATTACATCGTCCCGGCAAACGACGATGCTATCAAGGCCATCAAAGTTATCTGCATGCATATCGCTGATGCCGTCCTCGAAGGCAAGATGCTTGCCGAAGCGGGAGAGACCAAGGAAGAGGAAACCGAGGAACCGGTCGCAGCAGAGATAACCTCGCCCTGATTTCCTCATTCCCGCTTATCACTGTTACTTTGAGCGAATAGCTCTCACGATGCCAAAGGAGGACTGATTTGGATATCTCAGCAAATACAGTTAAAGAGCTCCGGCAGAAAACAGGGGCCGGTGTAATGGATTGCAAGAAAGCCCTGACCGAAGCCGGGGGCAATTTCGATAAAGCCTGCGCGATTATCACGGAACGCGGGCTGTCAATTGCCAAGAAAAAATCCGAACGGTCGGCCGAGCAGGGCGTGATCGAGTGTTACGTGCACACGGGCAACCATCTGGGAGTCATGATTGAACTGAATTGTGAGACCGATTTTGTGGCCCGTACTCCGGAATTCAAGGAACTTGCGCATAATATAGCGCTGCAGGTCTCCGCTATGGCGCCCCAGTATATTTCCAAGGACGATCTGCCCGCAGGTAATGAGGAAGATCCGGCAACAATATGCCTGCTGCTTCAACCCTTTATCAAAGATCCGGCCAAATCGATACAGGATATAATAACCGAGACAGTTGCAAAAACAGGTGAGAATATTAGAATCCGCAGGTTCGTACGTTTTGAACTGGGCTATTGAAATTGTCTACCCGAAAGACAAATTCTAAAAGAGTACTCCTTAAGCTGAGCGGCGAAGCCCTCATGGGGGATAGCAGTTTCGGTATTGATCCTCTCATACTGGATTTAATAGCCAAACAGATTAAAAAAGTCAACGAACAGGGAATAGAGGTGGCGATCGTGGTGGGCGGCGGCAATTTCTGGAGGGGCGCAGCCGCTGAGGCTGCCGGCATGGACCGGGCTACGGCCGACTATGCCGGAATGCTGGCAACCATTATCAATGCACTGGCCCTTCAAGACGCCCTGGAAAACAACCACGTCGTCAGCAGGACCCAGTCAGCTATCACGGTCCAGGCCATAGCCGAGCCACACATCCGCAGAAGAGCCATACGTCACCTCGAGAAAAAACGCGTAGTAATCTTTGCAGGCGGCACGGGAAATCCCTATATGACCACGGATACGGCTGCTGCATTACGCGCCATCGAGATCAACGCTGACGTGTTGCTGGTAGCCAAGAACAGGGTGGACGGCATTTACGATTCCGATCCCAGGAAGAATCCGAAAGCCAAGAAATACCGGCACCTTACGCACAGGGAAGCGCTCGCCCTTCAACTTGAGGTAATGGATATCACAGCTTTTTCATTGTGCCAGCAGAACAAACTGCCTATAATTGTATTCGATTCACAGGAAAAGGACAGTATAATCAGAGTCATCGAGGGAGAAGATATCGGGACAAGGGTCACCAGTGAGGATAAGGAATGACGGATAAGATACTGAAGAATGCTGACTCCAGGATGAAAAAGTGCATCGAAGCTTTGAATAAGGAATTGTCATCCATCCGAACCGGGCGCGCGTCTCCTGCCCTGGTCGAACATATCAAAGTCGACTACTTCGGTGTTTTAACACCGCTGATACAACTTGCTTCCATCTCGGTCCCAGACCCCAAAACTATCTCCATACATCCCTGGGACCGCACTATCATCAACACTATCGACAAAGCTATATTGAAATCCGATTTAGGGCTTAACCCCATCAACGACGGCAACAACATCAGAATCTCCATCCCGGCTCTTACAGAGGATAGGCGAAAAGATTTGATCAAGATTGTACATAAGAGACTTGAGGAATCGCGGGTGGCCGTGCGTAATATTCGCCGGGAAGCTGTCGAAGAGCTAAAAGCATCTGAGAAAAATAAGGAGATCTCCCAGGATCAGAGTATACGAGCCTCCGAGCAGATACAGAAGCTCACAGACAGCTATATCGATAACGTCAACAGGATAGGCAAAGGCAAGGAAGCTGAGATTCTGGAGGTATAAAACCCTCTCCGGGGCTTAACCGCCTTCGGACCTGTTGGCTGCCCGCTGCCGGCCATTAGCTTTTAAGGGAAATGATAGTCAAGCGAATTGTAACCGGACTTGTATTGGCCGCCATTGTTGCGGTTTTGATCATACTGGGCGGCATCCCACTGGTGGCCGCCGCATCTATAGTAGCAGTTTTGGCCTGCATCGAGTTCTATCGAATTGTAAGAGCCCGGGGAGTACAGCCGCTAAGCTGGTTCGGCATGGTATTTGCCGTCCTGCTGATAGTTAACGCCTACATACAGCAGTACAACCTGTCCTTTCTGCCGTATCCCCACGATTTTATTCTGCCGCTTCTATTGTCACTGATGACGCTTGTTCCGCTTATCTGGCTGCTGTTCAGATCAAACAAGGATAACGCTTTTATCAACTGGGGTTGGACCGTAGCCGGTATCCTGTACACGGGATGGCTGCTTTCCTACTATGTAACGATCCGGCAGATGGACAACGGCATGGGCTGGCTTTTCCTGGTACTATCATGCACAGCGCTTTGTGATGTAGGCGCCTATGTTGTAGGCAGCAACCTGGGAAAACATGCTCTGGCAGCATCCGTAAGCCCCGGGAAAACATGGGAGGGAGCGGCCGGGGGCCTGGCATTCTCCATCATAACCGCCGTTATTTTAGCGATCGCATTTAAGCTACCGCTTTATTACTGGCAGATGGTTGCAGCAGGATTGATCATCGGTGTACTTGCAGAGATCGGAGACCTGGTGGAATCTCTTTTGAAACGGAACATGCACACCAAGGATACCGGCAGTTTATTGCCCGGTCACGGTGGTTTTCTCGACCGCATCGACAGCCACCTGCTCATCGCTCCCGTGGCATACTACTTGATCGTTCTGGTAAATAATCAGGGTTGGCTGCCAGGCTAACCACTGGCCGCTTTCCACGGCATCGGATTAACGCCCGGCAACCAACCCCGCCTGTGTTTTACAGTATCTCTACTTAGATAGTGATATTGCCTTTCTTCAAGGTCTCAGTAGGCATGAATTGTTTGATGCCTGTCTTCTTGGCTACGGCCTCGCATTTCTCAGCGACTTTGTCCCATCCCATGCCCTTGGCCAGTGCAAAGGGGCCGAACATGCCGCCGCCGCCGTGCACCATGGCCAGGTCTATCTCGGCGGGAGTCTTGATAACACCTGCCTCGATCAGCTTGGTACCCTCATTGACCTGCAGGCAGATAATGTCCATGGGATCGAAATTAGGATCGGCCTTGCTTACATCGATGGCCGGACGTCCGGCCGACCAATCGAAGAGCCCTTTGCCCGTCTTCTTTCCCAGCTCGCCGGATTTCATTTTCTTCTCAAGCCAGCTGCGCGGCTTATATTCGGGTGAGAGCACTCCGGCCAGGTATTCCTGGCTGTGGTACATCACGTCGAGACCCACGAAATCAAACGTCTCGAACGGGCCCATGGGTATCCCGAGGGATTTAACCTTCGCGTCGGCTGCTTCCGGGGTCACCACGCCTTTCTCCAGCAGCTCTGACATATACAGAGCAGCCGGTGCGCCCAGCCTGTTATAAACGAAGCTCGGGGTGTCTTTTTCAACCCTGATAGGCACCATGGCTCCCCTGAAATTCTTCCAGGTCTTCATCAGGTCGTAGGTTACATCCATGGTCTCATTGGATGTCTTCTCGCCCCTGATCACCTCTGCCAGGGTCATCATGGCCACGGGGTTGAAGAAGTGCAGCCCAGCGACTTTATCGGGTCGATTGGTGGCCGAGGCGATTTTGGTGATGCTCATGTTGGATGTATTAGTGGTCAAAATGGCATGCTTGGGAGCGTTCTCATCGCATTCCTTGAATATCTTCTGCTTGAGCTCCATGATCTCCGGGGCTGCCTCGATCATGAAATCCGCGTCTTTAAGCGCGTCCTTCAACACCGTGAAGCCTTTTAGCAGGCCCATGATCTTGTCCATGGCTTCCTGCGTCATCTTCTGCTTGGAGACCTGCTTGGTAAGACTATCTTTTATCTTACCCATGCCCTTGTCAACGAATTCCTGTTTGATGTCGTACATGTTGACTTTGTAGCCGGCCATGGCGGCAACCTCGGCGATGCCGTGTCCCATGTCGCCGGATCCAACTACCGTGATTGTCTTAACGTCTGCAGCTTTCATTGATACGTATCTCCTGTATGTTATTTATTTATTCACCCGTGAATTTGGCGTCGCGTTTTTCCATAAACGCAGTCATCCCTTCCATAGCATCTTTGGACATTCCAACCATCCTCGAGCCTTCCAGCTCAATATCAAGACCCGCCGCCATATTGGTATCCACACCCAGCACCACTGCGTTCAAAATAGCCTTGAGGGCGAGCGGCGCCCGCTTGCTCAGTGCGGTGGCCATTTCCTTGGCGTCTTTGAGCGTTTCGCCCGGCTTGGATACCTTGTTCAGCAGACCCCATTCGAAAGCCTCTTTGGCATTGATTCTCCTGCCCATAAGTGCGATCTCCAGCGCCCGAGTGCGCCCGATCAGCCTGGGCAGTCTCTGCGTGCCGCCCCAGCCCGGTATGATACCGAGGTTGATCTCCGGCAGGCCGAGTGTCGCCTTTTCGGCTTCGACCATTACTCTAAAATGGCAGGCCATGGCCAGTTCAAATCCCCCGCCGAGGGCAAAGCCGTTGATGGCGGCAACAACCGGCTTGGGACCCCTCTCAATGCGGCTGAAAACCATATGCCCCAATCTGGGCAACCAGATGTTCATGGGATCGGCGAAGCTGGAGATATCAAAGCCGGCGGAAAAGGCCTTCTCACCCCCGCCGGTAATGATAATAGACCGGACAGACTTGTCATTCTCCAGTTCGGCATATGCCTTACCAAGGTTGTCGATTGCCGCGTAATTGAACGGGTTTACCGGCGGCCTGTTTAAGGTAATGATTCCTACCGCACCCTCCCTTTCCAGTAATAGTGTATCGTAAGCCATAAGACCTCCTTGATTGTTTAATTTCGCGCTACATTATAACTCAAATCACTCTATCTCCGCCTGCCAGACAGGCTGGCGTGGCCTCGCCTGAGTTGTGACACAGGCATTATCAGACGTTATCGCTCAACGTCGACTATGGTGGTCCTGGATTGGAAATCGGGTAAAAGGGTTTTGAGCTGCAGCCCAGCAGTTAATTCGAGTTTGTTCATAACCTCGATCAGGTTGTTGACCGCACACATATTTGTGGTGGGCCTCCACCATGCGCAACCATCCTCATCACATAAACAGGTTTCCTTCTTTACGAAACCATCCGCTTCCAGTGTCTTGCTGGTAAATTTTAAAGGGCAATTCAGAATTTTCTGCTTCGGCATTGTATGTCCTCCTCAAGTTCTTTACGCAATGGCTGCTATAGTTACCCTGTACAGACGGAGAATCAGTTAAAGGTCGGTTTCCCCCGGTTTTTGCTACCTCCTTCAACAGAATATTATTATACACGAGGATGCAATAATTTTTAATTGCATTGGGCGTTTACGTTGTCTATAATATGCATACTTATAGCTGATTTAGCTGGAGGAGGGCTTTTATGGCTGATTGTTCTTATCACCCTGGCAAAGATGCGGTTGGAGCATGTGTGAGTTGTGGTAAAATGGTTTGCATCGCTTGCAGGACGGAGCTTCAGGAAAAAGTATACTGTCCGACCTGCGCCAATAAACTGTTTATGGCTAAGAGTGATGTGCCTGTAGCTGTCGACACAACACCTGCGGTCAGGCCGGTTAGTGGCGCATGGTGGCTGCTGGTTATACTGCCGCTGCTTTTCGGCGGTTGGTGCTGGATAGGCGGTATCATCGCCTGGGCGGTCAATAAAGATAAAGATCCAAAGAAAGCCAGGTCGATGCTCATCTGGGGCATTGTCCTGTCCGTCATATATATGATTCTGCTGACCATTTTCATAATCCTCGTCGTGGCGGGCTTCCTCATACTGGAACTACCACAGATGTAATCAACATCGACCATTCATTGATATTACATCGGGTAAAGCAAGCCCCGGCACTGTTAAACTACATTAACAGATTTCGCCGGGGCTTGCTTTATACTCACCTCATCTTACAATGGTCGGTGCAATCGATTTGCTGTAAGATTATGCTGATGTCAAGTTAACGCGATGAAAAACAAAGTCAAAAACATTGTCGTGCTGGGATCGACCGGGTCCATCGGCCAGCAAACCCTGGATATCATCCGCATCTTTCCAGACAAACTGCAGGTAACAGGGCTGGCATGCGGCAACGACACCAAACTGCTGCTGCAACAGGTCCGCGAATTCAAACCGCTGTTCGCATTTTGCTCACCCACTTTAAAATTACCCGGGGGCACGGCGCCCGTAAAGATGGAGGAAATGGCCGTACATCCGGATGTGGATATGGTCATTGTTGCTACGACGGGCAAGGCCGGCTTGAAACCGGCCATGGCTGCCCTCCGGATTGGGAAGACCGTAGCTATCGCCAATAAGGAGATACTGGTCATGGCAGGATCCCTGTTGAAGCAGCTTGCTGCCAGACATGGAGGCACTATCCTGCCCATAGACAGCGAGCACAGCGCGGTCTGGCAGTGCTTGCAGGGCGAAGCTTCCGGTGTGTCCAGGCTCCTTCTGACAGCCTCGGGAGGTCCCTTCATCGGCTGGCCTGTAAAGAAGCTGCGCGGGGTAACTGCAGCGCAGGCTTTGAACCACCCCACCTGGAAAATGGGTAAAAAGGTCACCGTGGATTCAGCCACGCTTTTCAATAAAGGCCTGGAGGTGATGGAGGCGCATTGGCTCTTTGACCTGCCCTATAAAAAGATCGAGGTCATCATACACAGGCAGAGCATCATTCATTCCATGGTCGAGTTCAAGGACGGCTCCATCAAGGCACAGCTGAGCATCCCTGATATGCATTTGCCTATTCAATATGCGCTGTTTTATCCGCAAAGAATGCCCAATCCGCAAATAAAGTCGATGGATTTCAGCGGGATGCATACCCTCACCTTTGAGCCGGTCAATTACGTGAATTATCCCTGCCTCAAGCTCGCGCTGGAGGCGGCAAAGCTGGGGGATACATATCCTGCCGTGTTATGCGCCGCGGATGAAACAGCCGTTAACCTGTTTCTTAACAATAGTATCGACTTCACGGAAATTGCTACAATAATAGAGAAAACCCTGCATATGCACAGGCCGGTTTCAAATCCCGGAATCGAGGATATTTTCCGGTCGGACAGGTGGGCATGTGATACAGCCCTAAAAGTAGCAAGGAAGGATATTTAATGATATTGACCATCGTGGTTTTTGTAGTTCTGCTGATCGTACTGATCCTCACTCACGAGATAGGACATTTCGCCGCCGCCAAAATGTCGAAGGTAAAGGTCGAGGAATTCGGCCTGGGCCTGCCTCCCAGGATCTGGGGGTTTAAATACGGAGAGACCATTTACTCCATCAACTGGATACCGTTCGGAGGTTTCACACGCCTTCTGGGGGAAGAAGACCCCTCAACGCCGGGCAGCCTGGCCAGTAAAAGCATCGGCACAAGATTTTTCGTACTCGTCTCCGGATCGCTGCTGAACATTCTTCTGCCGATCGTTCTCTTCACTGTAAGTTTCATGATACCGCATGACGTCACCATTGAGAACGTGTTGATAAAGGAGGTGGCCGCCGGCTCGCCAGCTCAAGCGGCGGGCATCCAGGCAGGCGACAGGATAGTAGAGGTAAACGGGCATACCATAAAAAACCGTGCCGATCTGAGTTACCAAATACAGTTGAACCTGGGCAATGATACGGCCATGGTCATCCAGAAGCCCGATGCCAGCCGGCAAGTCCTATCTTTAACTCCACGCTGGGTCCCACCACAGGGGCAGGGCGCCACAGGAGTCGTGCTTACCTCGTCCGACATGACCACGGTAGTGGAATCCATGCCTTTCTGGCAGGCGCTGCCCACCAGCGTTGTACACAGCTGGGAGATCCTCATACTTTTCAAGAACGAAGTCATGAGCTGGTTCGTCAGGAGCACTGCGCCGCAGCTTGCCGGGCCTATAGCTATTGCACAGCTGACGGGAGAGGTAATCAAAGCCGGCATCAGCCCGCTGCTGGAGTTTGCCGCCCTCATCAGCATCAACCTGGGTATATTTAACCTGCTGCCGATACCGGGCCTGGACGGCGGCAGGCTTGTTTTTGTTCTGCTTGAATGGGCAAGGCGGGGCAAAAGGATTTCGCCTCAAAAGGAAGGCCTGGTTCATATGATAGGATTCCTGGCCATGATACTGCTTATCATTGTGATCAGCTATTTCGACGTCGCCCGCATCATCCGCGGAGAAAGCTTGCTGCCTTGAAGAAGCGGCGCGTCTCCAAACCGATACGGCTGGGCAGCGTGATCATAGGCGGCGGCGCCCCTGTATCGATACAGTCAATGTCCAAAACGGATACACGAGACGCGCGATCCACCATCAATCAGATCAGGGAGCTGGAAGATTGCGGCTGTGAAATAATCCGTGTGGCCGTCCCGGATCAACAGGCCGCGGCGGCCATTACAAAGATAAAACGAGGCATTTCCATCCCTCTGATTGCTGATATACATTTCGATTACCGCCTGGCCCTGGCGGCCCTGGCCGGCGGCGCCGATGGTCTTCGCATCAATCCCGGCAATATCCGCGATAAACAGCAGATCCGTAAAGTCGTGGCTGAGGCTAAAACGAGAGAAGTGCCTATACGCATAGGCGTTAATTCCGGCAGCCTTCCCCCCGGTAAAAAGCCGGGTCGCTCGGTTGCAGGTTACATGGTCGATACAGCGATGGAAGAGGTCCGACTGCTCGAGAGCATGGATTTCGGCCTGATCAAAATTGCGCTCAAGTCCTTCGATGTGCCCACTTCCATCGAGGCCTACCGCAGTATCGCCGGGAAGACCGCATACCCGCTGCACCTGGGCATAACTGAAGCCGGGCTACCCCGCACCGGCGTTATCAGGAGCGCAGCAGGGATCGGCATACTACTGTACGATGGCATAGGCGATACCATCAGGGTC
>Ga0172380_10003058_pt1 | contig 23963 bp, 17 predicted proteins | sample Leawe162metaG_FD_119747 | JGI IMG/M metagenome (GOLD analysis project Ga0172380, IMG submission 119747) | Leachate microbial communities from a municipal landfill in Southern Ontario, Canada - Leachate well 162 metaG | ecosystem: Engineered > Solid waste > Landfill > Unclassified | place...
CCAAGTATTGCGACGGTATCGAAGTCTGGGGCGAAGGCGAAGCTATGGAAAAGGAATCGGCATGAATATCTTGAGCGATGCGGCAGTTCCACTGCTCCAATTGACTCTTACTGAGATTATTCTCAACATAGTGCTCTCGTTTGCTCTTGGCTTGATGGTTGCCTTAGTGCATCGCTACACAAGCCGCGGGAAGCCGGTCAGCAGTTCTTTTGTTCATACGCTCGTCATTCTTTCGATGGTCGTCGCCCTGGTGATGATGGTTATCGGCAACAGCATTGCCCGGGCTTTCAGTCTGGTGGGGGCTCTTTCGATCATTCGCTTCAGGACAGTTGTCAAAGAGAATCGCGACATCGCTTTCGTTTTCTTTGCCTTGGCGGCAGGTATGGCGGCCGGGATAGGTAACTATCCGATAGCAATTTACGGGGTTTCAACGATCCTGATGCTGATATTGGCGATGGATTTCATTCGCTTCGGAGTCGCTCCGACCGGTGTTTATATGATGAGGTTCCAGCGCATCCCGGAAGACAATGAGCGAGGCGATGTTCAAAAGTTATTGGAAAAACTTACTGTCACTCATACTCACCTCTCGGTCAAAACCGTGAAGATGGGTGCTTTTATCGAACATTCCTTTTTAATTCGGCTGAAACGCGGAGTCACCGAACAGCAGGTTGTAACCCAATTATCCGCCTTGGAAGGCATGGAGCGGGTGACAATGCTGGCAGAAGAAGGCGAGACTGAGGTTTGACGCCTACAATATCGCCTGATACGGGGATATGATCATAAAATGAGACGACTCCTCTGCACTCTGGTCGTTATTATGACCGCCCTGCCGCAAGTACTGATAGCCGGTGACACTCTTTCCATCGATGAATTGGTCAAGAGTGCGATCAAGGCGCACCCACAGGAGTGGGAAGGGCTGATTGTTGAATCGCATGACGACTCATCGCGCTCCAACAGCGCTGAACTTTCTCCCCCTCGTATTTCCTTCCGCTGGGATGAGATTCCCCACGAATCAACGATTTCAGGTGCAAAGGAACGTCGGGTCGGAATCTCTCAGGAGATTGACTTCCCGGCTAAATACATCTGGCGATCCAGAATGGCGAATTTTGCGCTGGAGCGCGAACGACTTGGAACCTACCGGACAGCCCGGGATGCGCTACTGGAATTGAAATTGCTCGTTCTACGATCCTGGTCTTTGCAAGCCCAAACCCTGATCATTTCCGAGTACGTCGATACACTCAAGCTACTTAATGCCCGAATCGTCCAATCGAACCGCTTGGAGGAATACTCACGACTCGAGGTCGGAAAGTTCGAACTCGATTTGAAAGTAGCCCTCGCATCCTACGAAAGTCTGAAACGGACTGCATCTGAGAGCCGTTCATTGTTAGGTGATTACATTGGAGCCGATAGGGCAGAGTATGTTATTGCCGAACCAATAATCGAACCATTCGGAGCAAATCCGAGGGGTGAACAAGATGTGACAGGAACAGCCAATCCAGAGTTACAAGCTGAGCAAGCCAATCTGAATCGAAGTCAAGCCAGGCTCTCTGCTGCTCGATGGGATTGGTTGCCCGACTTCACGCTATCTTACTATGACCGCACAAGACTTGATAAAATCGACCGGGACGCTTGGGCGTTCGAACTGGAGATGTCGGTACCAGTCTGGTACTGGCTGGGCAAGCGCACTGAACAGGAGATCGCAAAAACCGAACTCAGGCGCGCACGAACCGAGTATGAAGCTGTCCGGATTAACAGCCTTCAGCAGTCGATGCGCTATCGTCAGGAGTATGTGATCGCCTCTGACAAACTCTCGTTTCTGAGAGCGCATGCTCTTCCTTACGCGGTGGAAGCTTATCGAATGACAAAGGAGGCATTTGCCGCGGGAGGATCGGATTTCGAAGACCTTCTCGACGCATGGAAAGATCTGAACGAGAAACGCCTCGAAGAGATCGATCTGATCTTCGAGGCGTATCGTGCAAGTTTGATGTTGAATCCTTAAAAAGATTGGCGCGATGAATCAATGCGCTACAACCTATCTCAATAAGACCACCTTCGTTCGACTCTGCATAGCGACCCCCTTCCCATCGTTCAGCGTCACTTCGCAGAAATAAATCCCCGACGCCATAAAAGATCTGTCAGTACTCTTTCCATCCCAGATCCAGTTCCGATAACCTGCAGATTGCCGCCCCAGGAAATCACTCCGAATTTGCCTGCCGTTGACGTCATAGATCACAATCTTCAGTGTGCCATCGACCGGAACGCCGACTCTGACAGAGGCAGTTGAGTTGAAGGGATTCGGGTAAACGCCATTTATTCCAAAGACTTCGGGTAGGTTGGCAGGAGCGTCCGTTTCGGCGTTAAGCCTGCCAACCACGACCCATAAGATACCAATAGTCGAGCCATAAGCTCCTGTCGCATAAATCTCAAAATGGTAAATTCCTTCCTGACCGTTTGTCGGAACCCAGACGAACCGGCAGGAGTTGTCGAAGTTGCTCGTAAGTTCAGCATTATAAGGCTGACCATAGTTGTTTCGAAAATAAACGTCGCGATCGGCATCTTCCGCCCTCATCGTTACGTCGATGGAATCGTACGGCATGGCATAAAGCGTATCGGCAGGAAAACGGGTCCAAACCGGTGCCGCCCGGTCGGGTTGTACAATAAGCGAGAGGGTTGAAGTCAGAGTTGCGACTCCATTGTTCGCTTGAACGGCAACCCGGTAACGACCCATATCTCCTGATTGTGGAATCCAGCGGACTTCCCCGTTACCGTCGCCAAAGTCACTCAGAGTCAGCCCCTCAGGCAAATTTCTCTCATTAAGCCTTAGTGTGATCTGTCGGTTCTCCTGGTCGGTAGCACTAATTCTTAAAACCAATGTATCGAGTTCGACTACCGAGATTAGTGTGTCAGGAAAAACCGTCCACCTGGGTGAATCTTCCGGCTCCTCAATCCGGTAAATTCCAAGTCGCTTCGATTCGGCAGCAACCAGAGTTCCGTTCTCCAGCGGAATGACCTGGTTAACGTATGAATTCGATTCGATGTGCGCTATGAGAATCGGAGTTGCCGGGTCACTTATATCATACACTGAGAATCCGTATTCGGCGCAGGATAAATAGAGGAGATTACCGGAAACCTTTACTCCGGAATACCGGAGATCGTAACGGAGTTGACCGATAAGAGTTGGAGAAGTTTCGTCAGTAATATCAATAAAATAAATATAACTGCCAGCTACCGCAATGGCGAGGTTTCCCGCAATTTCCAGATTGCGAGTATTGCGTGATAACAAAGGGGTGGTGTCATTGAGTTGGACAACCCGGGCAAGATCAGAAATGTCGTAGATGTTGAGTCCATCGGATTCGTGCAGTAGGTACAATCGATTACCCCTCACGATTGCGTCATTCGCTCCGGGTTGAACTGGTGGAAAATCGAGCAGTCTCGGATGCCGCATATCGGACTCATCGATCACCATCAGACCTTCGCTATAGGTATAACAGACCAGGGTGTCATCACGGAATGTAATTGGTTTCAAATCGGCGTGCCATGTGAATCTTCCGAGGTAGTCCGGTGCAGTGGGATCTGCTATGTTGTATATGTAGATCCTTGCATTGGCGTCACGAACGAATAGTTTCTCTTCGATCTTAAAGATTGCTTCCGTACTCGCGGAGAACACTATAGTATCTATTTCAGAAGGCGCTTCAGGATCGCTGAAATCGACTATCCGAATGCCGTTTTCAGCATCGACAATATAAGCGATATTGCCAGAGTTGACCACCGACAGGATATTACCGCCTTGAGATAAATCCCCGGCATAAGCAGGGCGCGCAGGGTTATCAAGCGAGTAGGCTTCGATTTTGGTCGAGTAAGAATTGTTGCTTGTAGAGCCCTCACGTAAAAGATAAAGTGATCCCTCGTCACCAATCTGGAAGTCTGAATTCATTGCTGGAATAATGACAGTATCGACGTCACCAAATTCATTGGGGTTACGCAAGTCAACAGAGAGTAAAAGGCTATCCCGGTAATGTGTAGAGTAGCCATAACCGCCTACAACCGCCAGTTTGCCGGTCGTGTTCAATTCCAGAGAATCGGTGACGGTGATCTGGTCGGGATTCGATGCGTCGAATGACCATGTCTGGTTGCCATCCTGTACGTACAAACAATTGTCGATGAAGAAAAGGTTTTCCAAGTCGGAACTTGAATAGAAGTAGAAGTTTTGATCGATCCGGGGACGAGCCGGGTTGGTGATGTCAAGCGAGTACATATTGCGTTCGCCAGCGGCTGCGACTGCTACATTTCCTTCCGCGCTGAAGATCTCAAAACTGATGGGTACCTTTCGACCAACTTCACGAGGTGCGGCCGGTTCGGTAATATCATAGGTTAAAATTGTTGCTGCACCCACGTCAGCCGCGCACTGGATGAAAGCGGAGTTGCCATCGATTTCTATCCAAACACCTCGTCCGGGGAGAGTTATTTGATTAACTAAAGTCGGATTTACCGGATCGTTGAGATCGAGTACAATCAATGCGTAATACTGAGTTGTCATCGAAAGCAAGTAAACGAAATCGCCTTTAGTACTGACCCAATTGGCTGGCATCTCGTCAAATACGCCGATTTGGTGCATGGTCCCGGGATCAGATGCGTCGATGATTTGTAATCCGGAGTATCCACACGCCAGATAGAGGCGGCCATCCTGCGCAACTGCATGAGAGACGCCGATCCAGCGATGATAAAGCCTGCCAATCTCTTCCACGCCAAAGTTGTCCCGCCCGAAAGCCAGAGTGGCGCTGATCAGAGTCAGTGCGAGAAGATGAAAACTCTTCTTCATGATAGTCTCATATTATCAGTTAAAAGACCGGGTGACTTCACTATTTAACGAGCAGAATTTGCTCGGTTTGCTGTTTGGTCTCCGTTTCCAATCGAACGTAATAAACTCCGGCACTATAACGACTCGCGTCCCACGAGACGGAATAGTTACCTGCAGAGCGAAACTCTGGACTGAACGCATAGTCGAGTTGTCTGCCCGCCAGATCAAAAATTCCCAGAGTCGACATTCCAGGTTTCTGAAGCGTGAACTCGATCTTGACCGTGCCATTGAACGGGTTCGGGTAGGCGCTTAATAAGCGGTATGCCATAGGCGCAGACAATGGGGAGTGCTCGACGACGGATGCCTCATCGATGCTGTAAATAGAGAAATTGGTGACGCCTACGACATAGACGATATTACCATTAACCGCAAGGTCAGACGCATCGCCCGGCGTGTCTATATTGCAGAGGAGGCGTGGATTGTCGAGATCGGCAACGCTGTAGAGCCTCAACCCACCATATTTCCCATCGGCAACGTACAGGATGGAATCTTCCGCGAAGAAAGCCTTCGATACTCCCGGAGGGTTGAAAGTGGACTTAATGTCAGGCGACTCCAAATTCCGCAGATCGACGATAATGTTTTCCAGTGAATTCGTGCGGATGTAAGCGATACTGTCTTTGACCGTGAAAACGTTGATTGCTCCACGGATATCGAACGACATGACCGAATCGATCTCAAGGGGGGAATTGAAGCGAAAGACGTCTATAGCTTCGCCGCGCGGTCGATAGATTAGGTCGCCTTCGATCACCATGTTCGTGAAGTCTGATCTGGTATCGGGAGGATAATGGACTACACGAACGGGAGAGTAGGAATCCGCGACGTTATATATCTGAAGCCCCGAATCAGAACGTGCTACATAGAGCAACGTATCGCGTAGAAACAGGCGGTTGGAGTTGCCCGCAAAATTGTCATACGCTATCGCTGCCGGATTTTCCGGGTCGCTCACGTCAAGGACTCGTAAGCCTCGACCTTGTTGGCCACTCAGGGCAAGATAGAGGAAATCTTCATTGCCGACCATGTCCCCAATTGTGCCTGCGGCGACGTAAATTCCTTGTTCCTGCGGATGAGTCGGATCTGAAACGTCAAGGATCCGTAGCACACTCCCATCTGAAACGTATGCCTTGTTTCCGACATGATAGACATTAGTCAGATTGTAAGAGAGATAGTCGAAGGAGTGATAACTACTATAGTACGGATCTTGAAGGTCGCTGAAATCGACTTGCCCGATAGCATTCGGGCCAATATGCAGAACGATGGGGCCATTCTCGGAAAGGTGTACGTCGGCGATGTTCATAACGCCGATATGGGTCAGCTCAAGAAAGGTATCGGGATCGGAGACATCAAAGTAGTTGATATTGTCTCCGGTTGTATAGATGCGGTCGCCTGCCGGATAGATTTTTATCAGACTCCGCCTAACCCAATTTCCCCGCCTTTCCGGATTCAACGCGTCGTCGATTTCGTACAACGTTACTCCTTGATTATCCGAGGAGTAAAGCCGGTTGCCGTCGATCTCGACATAACCGACGCTCGCCGGGCGCAGAACGTGGTAGGGATCACGGATCAGTTCGTTATCGACACCGATCTGAATGGCAGTCAGCCAGGGGCCGGTCTCGGTTCCGTAAAGGTATTCATCAGAGACGGCTATATCACTGAAGGAGTTGTCATACGAACAGGAGAGCGCCATATTCGCCGGATCTGTGATGTTGACCGAGCAGAGCATATTCGGTTTGCCATTGACATAAGCGCGATTACCACGAATGATTATCTCTTTTGCGTTGTAAGCCTGAGCTGCGAACTCAGCCCATTCACCGACTTTTCCTGGATTAAACGGATCGGTGACGTCGAGTGAAATGATCTCAAAACCATCAGCCGGATTACTCCCGGAACTACACAGTACGAAGAGAATGGAGTCGCGCTTTTCGAGATCGACCACCGGATGCTTCGTATCGTCGAACACTCCAAGGAACGTTGGATTATCGATCTCCCTGATACTCCAAACTTGAACGCCCCCCTGACCGGTCGCAATGTAGGCAAGAGTATCTTCGATGATGAATTGGCTGACAGTGCCGAAACCGTGATAAATCCTGCCAAGCGGATTGATGGTCAGAGCCTCCTGCCCGAAAGTGGGGAGACTGAAGAGGAGGCTTAAGAGCCCTGGGAGGGCTATTGCTCGATACGAGCGGTATCTGTTCAGCATCTTCTTCTCCTAACGTAACAAGGTTACTGGTTTAACCATACTTGATCCAGGGCTTCTTATCTCAAAGAAATACTGCCCGGCAGGCAGGTCGCCAGCGTCCCAGAAGACTTTTGCATTGGATTGCATCTGGTTTATCCACCCCACCTGTTGACCTGTCCGGGTGAGAACGATTATATCGACAGGAGTTGCGAGATTCTTTCCGAGATCTATAGTGATTCGAGAATTGAAGGGGTTCGGATAGAATTGAGCGAGTGGGAGATCGAACGGTATTGTTTCCCGCTTTTCTTTGGCTTCGTTCTCTGGCGGATTTACCATCAATAGCCAAACGTCACTCTGTCGGGCGTTAAATGATTCCGTGCTTCCCGCGAGTAACAGACTGCCATCAGGGTTGTAAACCACCGCATTGATCTTCTCTTCCTCTTCGCCACGTATCTGGAAGGCTCGCAAGGAGTCGCCCCAACCATCAGCTTCGTAATAATACAAATCCCAATTCAGCACTTCACCTGCTTGATTCGGCTCACCGGTTTGCAGCGAGCAGGCATAGCCCCGTCGCCAGGTTGGAACGATAGTTGAAATGGTGGTATGGGTCTGGGCGTCAATCCAACGTCGGGAGATTTCCATTCCTGCTCTATCTATTTCTATCAGATGGACGCGACGACTGATGTTTTGTTCGGAACGCTCGATGACCGTGCAGGCAAGTATATATGTACCATTAGCAAGCCGGGCAATTTTATAATCTTCAACCGAGCCTTCGACGTCGTAATCGAATCGTTCGATTAGTGATCCATAGGCATCGATTATAAGCAAAGTGGGTTGATAAATTGTTCGGCGGTCAATCTGAATCCGTCTGGTGCATGCAAGTGCAGAGAGTTCGTCATGAGTAACAAAATCTCTGCAAATGAGATTGTCAGCTTCTATTGATTCTTCACCGACCACTCTCCCCCATGGGTCAATCTTCAGGATGCTGACTACCGCATCCTCACCACTCTTATTACCGACCAGTAGAAAATTTCTGCCTATCGAAGTTGCTCCGACGAGGTTGAGACTACCATCTCCATATCCATGCATCCAGATCGTAGAACCATCGATGTCAAGCTTCCAAAGCACCGGCCCGTAAGCCATATGCTCGTTTCCCTCCTCTGGATAAACAAGAAAGTTGACAAAACCGGGGATGAGATACCCTCCATCCGATGTAGGTTGAATAGCTTCGAAATTGCTGGTGGTGACATAATCGACATAGCCATCGCCGATTTCCTGAGACGCTTGGTTCAAATAGCCGCTCATTTCATCAATCATGTCAGTCGTCTGACGGGAGACTTCTACGCCGGCGCTATTGAGTTGCATACGGAAGAAATCATATTGGTATTCTTCCTCTTCATTGAGCTTCCCGGAGAGCAGAAAGTCACCGTTTCGCAGTCGAATGGCGGCGCTGCAATGATCATCGAGAGGCGAGATCATCAGTTTGCTCCAAGCCGTATCGACTTGAGCCAGAAGGGGAGAGTTCACCAAAGCCAGCAATAACAATAATAAAACTATTTTTCTCATTTCTCGATCACCACCTTCCTTGTAAGGCGGTCTATGCCGGTATCGAGAGTTAAGATATAGAGCCCGCTTGCCAGGCCATCTCCGTTCAATTCAAATGATCCGCGTCCGGCTTGTAACTCACCGAGCTGTATGGTTTGACAAATTCTACCACCCAGGTCGTAAAGTCTTACGGTGACGACTCCGGATTTTGTCAGTTGAAAGGCGACCGATGCTCTTGCATTGAAGGGATTGGGCCAGACCGTGAAGGTGGTTGCGTTGGGAGGTGGAATCTCGCGGGGTAGTCCGAGTATCAGACTATCCAGAGAGTATTTGCCCAGCCAGACATCGTTGTTTTTATAGCCGGCACAAATCAGTCCTCCGTCGGGCTGGATCATATAATCGAGGAATCGGTACTCTGGGGAATAGTCCGTATCCCAAGGCGGTGTGAGGTAGGCGTGGTAATCGCCGTTACGATTTACCCACGCAATCTTTCCGGGCATGGCGACTACGAAACCGCCTCGATTATCGTTTAATACTCTGAAGTTACCGTCAAAAGTGAGTGGTTTGGGTAGTCTCGTTAACCACTGTCGTTCTCTGTTGCCAGTAAATTGCGTGATGAACACTGAATCTACCGCTTCTGTGGGGGCAGCCCGAAGCAGTACGGCAAGCGCTCCATCTTCACCGGCAACGATATCAACCGGTAAGTTTTGGTAGTTGGGGACCCCCGCATCGAGGTAACCTTGAGATACCAATGAGCGGCTGTAAAACTCCACTTCGCTACTGCTCAGTAACGCTGCATACCCTTGATCCGTATTTATCAGTCTCAGAATTCCGACCGGCATTCCAGTCAGGGAATCGACCGGTTGTCCACGGTTGTCTAACTTTTTCAGAAAGAGTTCTTCGTGGTAATCACCGGCGAAAAGGATATTGTCGTTTCCATCGACAAGGACGTCGGAGATACCCCATGAGTAGTACCGGTTGAGCGGAGGCGTAACAGCAACCTGCCAGAGAAGATCGAAGTTCGAGTTGAGTTTCTTCAGCGAAGCTTCAACATCCTCTCCCCGCGGTTGCCAGGTAGTCAACTCGTAGAAGCCACCATCTGAGGTCGGGCGAAGAAATCGTTGGTGTTGCTCGTTGGGACTCAGTGGCGAATCGTAGGTTGTGACGCTATCCCCATTTTCCTCCACGATCATTATGCCTTGAGTCAATCCGGCATGACTGCTGGAATTGGAAAAGGTTTGGACGGCAAGTCTTCCAAAAGGCAACGGAAATATTCCTTCTGCGGTCTCAAATGCTCCGCCGGGTTCATCCCATATCCAACTGCCATCGACGCCTTCGGAAGTCAGGTTCGCTGTAACTATATCGCCGAGGGTACTGCCTCGATCCAATGCCTCATAGCTGGTTCTGATCAGGACGGAGGTATGGTCACCATGCGCGAGGAGATCAACGATACTGATACTGGAATAAACCCCGTCAAGACGATCTCGAATGTTCAAGTTTGGGATAAAGGTGAGGATTTCCCCATTGGCATTCAAGAGTGCCATTTGATAAGAGCCGAGACAGAGGATATTGCCGTTTGCCAAACCGATTGCCTTCTCGAATGACCCACCATGTTGATCTTCGAAAGTATTCGCCCAAACTGTTTCGCCTTGCTGATCGATCTTGGTGATGTAAAAGTTGCCAAAGCTTGAAGCAAATACCGTCACAAGGTTGCCGTCTGCGGTTTTGGTGACATTGGTCATGTCCCGGCTATTGAGATTCTGCTCGAAAGCAAACCGTTCCCACACTGTGTTTCCTTCCCGGTCATAAGAAATCAAACGGGATGTACCTCTCGTCTCGACAGTCTGCATTACGATATTGCCGTTTGCAGTGATCTCGATGCCATTGAAGCTTGAAAAGGGCAGTCTTTGGGATAGCTCTGCATTGCCTTCTTCGTCGCAGACCAGCAGCCAAGCAGCGTTACCCAATTCACCTGCGATTACATAGCCGCCACCCGGAAGCGCTCTGATTTGCTGAAATTCCCCTGTACTACCGTAAAATCGTTCCTCAATTATTTCCATTTCGTCATTTAGTCTGAAAATACAACCATAACTGTAGGCTCGATCCTCGACAAAGCGGGGAGCATTCCCGACCAGTAAGTAATCACCGTCGGGCGTTAGCGTCAGGTCGTTGATCTCCTGACGGCCCGGCAGCCGGATTTGACGATGGAACTCGCGTTCGTTGTCGGCGTTGACTTTGATGAGGGATATGTCCGGGACCGCGGCGGAGTCTTGATAGTTAGTGCTTACGATCAGAAACCCGCCGTCTTCAGTGGCTATGAATGCTTTGGCGATTTCGCTGTTGTCGCGGTGATAAGTCCGGGACCAGAGCATACCATTCTCCGCGTGGAGCGTAGTGGTGGTTAGCGTAGCGATTACACTGGTGAGAAAGAGGAGAGTCAGAAGGTAGTTGGCAGGCGTGAATCCATTGATGGAAAACACGTTGTCACCGGTTTGCGAGGGGAATCTTTGGGACATCATTTCGTTGCCTTCGGAAATTTGGGAAGCCAAAGCCAGATAGTCGGAAAGTGAATGGCGGGCAAAGCAATCGAGAGTTGAACTACACAAGAATAAGATATTATCTCAAGGATCAAATGTCAAGCAAATTGCAGGACAACATACAAATAAATCGCTTGCGAATTTTATCGCATCTCTCTTGTTGATGGTAGTATTCGAAAGTGCGAGTCCCAATCTACGGATTTGTTCAGTTGGACGCCCACGTCCGCCACTTCACGGTGTTTGCTGATTCGGTGGACGAAGGCGGAGGCCTGGATTCGTCCTCACCTTGAGTCTCAATCTAATGGTAGGTCTCGACGGCTCGATATTTTTGACCAGACTTGAATTGCGCCGGTCGGAATTTTCAGTTAACGAGAGTTATTCGTATATTAACGATCTCTGCGAACTCGTTTATAGAAAACATTTTACAGCTTAAAGGCTCCCTATGTCAGTCGAATCTACATATCAGGAACTTGCCGGCCTCCAGCGCGAACTGGTGTTGCTCGGTTCAATCGAAAGTCTGCTTGAGTGGGATCAACGTTGCTATATTCCCTCCAAGGCACATGAGTTTCGTTCCGATCAGGTCTCCTATCTTGCATTGATGCGCCATCAGAAAGGCACTGTTAGACGAATAGGCGAGTTGCTCGGCGAGCTTGTCGATGCCGGACTCGGCAACAGTATTGAACCTCGGGACGTCAACATTCGAGAATGGAAGCGCGATTATGAGCATAAGTGCAAGCTTCCCGATGAACTCGTTTCCGAAATGTCGAAGACGGTCTCGTACGCCCAGTCAGTCTGGGGAGAGGCGCGTTCGAAGAATGATTTTGCCTCATTCCAGCCCTGGCTCGAGAAAATTGTCGATCTGAAGCGCCGTCAGGCTGATTGCCTTGGCTGGACTGACGAACCGTACGACGCGCTCCTTGACGAATACGAACCGGGAGCAAAAACTGCGGAGGTCGCCAAAGTATTAGGGGATCTTCGCGAACGCCTGGTGCCGCTCGTTAAGGCAATCGCCGGATCGAGTACGAAGCCGGACACTTCCATTCTTCACCGCAATTTCCCGCCTCAGGCACAGGAAGCATTTGGCAAGATCGTTGCTTCGGCGATTGGTTACGATTTTACTCGCGGGCGCGTTGATGAAACGACTCATCCGTTCTGCATCACGCTTGGCCCCAAGGATATTCGCATCACCACCCGATACATTCCCGACCACGTCAATGGAGCTCTCTTCGGGACGTTGCATGAATCGGGTCATGCCCTCTACGAGCAGAATTTGCCCGCCGAACACGCCGGGACGCCAATGGCAGACGCGGTTTCACTCGGGATCCATGAATCGCAGTCACGTCTCTGGGAAAATATCGTTGGAAGGGGATTACCGTTCTGGCAAAAATGGTACGGCGATGCTCAAAAGAAGTTCGACTCGCTCCGTGACGTACCGCTTGAAACATTCGTGTTCGCGATCAATGCAGTCGAGCCTTCGTTCATCCGTGTCGAAGCCGATGAGACGACTTATAATCTCCATATTCTGCTCCGCTTCGAAATTGAGCGCGGCTTGATGAATGGTGAGATAAAAACTGCCGACCTGCCGGGAGTATGGAACGAGAAATTTAAGAAGTACTTCGGTCTCAATGTCCCTAATGATGCGCAGGGCTGCTTGCAGGACATTCATTGGAGCGCAGGCTTGATCGGCTACTTCCCGACCTACTCCATCGGTAACCTCAATGCGGCACAATTCTTTGAGAAAGCAATTGTTGACATAGGCGATCAGGACGCAAATTTCCGTTCAGGCAATTATACGCCGCTACTCGATTGGTTGCGTACAAACATCCATTCGCATGGCAGGCGGTATAAGTCAGCAGATCTGACAAAGCACGTCACCGGAATTCCACTCGCGTCGGATGCATTGATGCGCTATCTGGAGAAGAAAGCTGCTTACTGGTACGGCGTGTGATACAGGTCGGATGTTAGATTCTTAGAGAGCGGCTTTTATCTTAGCCGCTCTCTTTGTTTGTGACCGGACTGCTTGAATAACGGTTGGCAAAAGGCTCAAAAACCGTCCGGATATTCCACTTTCAGTAACGTCAGTCCGTGCGGTGGGGCTACTGAGACGACGGAATTCTGCTCGGGTCTCTCGAGTAACCTGAAAAACTCCTCAAACCCAAATCTGCCCCGCCCAACATCGATTAACGCCCCGACGATCCCCCGCACCATCTTGTGCATGAATCGGTCGGCGGCAATGTAAAAGCTTACTCCGTCTTCATCGATCTGCCACTCAGCCTCAGTCAGAGTGCAAAAATACCCGGTTTCATTCGGCCTCCGCAGGGAGAACGACTTAAAACTGTGCCGGCCAGTTAGCAATTCGACTGCAGGTTGAATCTCTCCGTCATCCCATGAGCAGGGCGGCGTCCAGGCAAAGCGACGGCCTAACGGATGGTTGACATTCTCGATTCGGTAGCGATAGCGACGGCTGATTGCATCGAACCGGGCGTGAAAATCGGGGGAACTCTTCTGAAACTCAAGTATCGCAATGTCTTTTGGGAGCAGACTATTGAGTGCCTGTCTCAATCGGTCAGGAGGGAGGTCTTTTAGCTCCAGATCCGCATGCGCTACTTGGGAGGCAGCATGAACTCCCGCGTCGGTTCTCCCTGAGCCGACCAGCACAACGCGGTGCTGAAGTATTTGCGCGAGCGCCTTTTCAATTTCGACCTGTACTGTGCGTGCATTGTCGAGCTGGCTCTGCCATCCCGAAAAATCAGTTCCGTCGTACTCGATGCAAAGTTTATATCGACTCATGGTCGAAGTATCGGCAGAATTGCTCATAGAATAATTCCCAATACCGATAAAACGAAGATACCGGTTATCGCCAGCCAGTCAAAGTATGCCATTTTCAATTGGAATAAGCTTTTACGAGGCTTATCGAGATTGTAACCCCGACAGACCATCGCCGCATGAATTGAGTCCGCTTTTCGCATCGTCGCATTGAGGAGTGGCCCCATCAGTGGCATGTACCCGCGAATATCGGCAAGGAAACCGTTTCGAGTGACTTTTAATCCTCTTGCGATTTGAGCCGTCCGGATCCTTTCCGATTCAGCCATAATCGTTGGTAACATCCTCAGTGCCAATCCCACTACGATACCGGGCCTGCCTGATATCCTTCCGATAAGACCCGATGACGGAAACAGTTGTTCCATACCACGCGAGAGATCAGCCGGATGAGTCGAGCGCGAAAAGAGACCGCCAAGCAATACCATCATCGCTATTTTTATTGAAAAGAAGGCTCCTGCAAGAATTCCGCCAGTTGTGAGATCCCAATTCAGAATCGAGAAAACCGTTGTTCCGGAATGATCGAAAATCAGGTGCATCAGAAATGTAAAAATGTAAAAGAGTCGGAAACTCCAGCCATCACGAAGTAACTGCTTTAGGTCTGAATAGTGGATCAGCGCAGTGAATGAGCCGGTCACAATAACTGACAGTCCACTCCAGGTGTCAGTCAGGACAATCCCCAAGAGCACTATCGCCAGCCCGACAATCTTTGTTCGTGGATCGAAGGCACGGGATGAAGAAGAATCGGCAGGATTACCGGCGATAAAGGCGAGAGAAGACTTCATTGTGAAGCCGGATTCAATAGGCGCTCAAGCAGGGGAATAAAGGATGCAGGTTGATATGCAGGAGGATTAAAGTGTCCGACCTTCTGGATTTCGTGCCACGCTTCGCTCAAATTGAATTCCTTTTGCTGCATTACCACGCAGCCCCATCCTTGGCTCGCCAGACTCGCAAGGTATTCTTGCTCTGTCTGCCCGGGAGTAGGGACGAATATCACCGGTTTACCAATCAAGGCCATATCCATAAGTGTGCTATATCCGGGTCTGGCGAGAATGACCGCCGACCGGGCGATCGCGTTTCGTAAATCTTGTGATGTCAACCTGCTGACAACTCTTACACGGTCAGTAATCCACTCATCGCTATCTTCTTCCGACCTGCCTTCAGCTACTAAAGCGTGTAGTGAGGTTTTTGGCAATTGCGCAACTATCATTTCCTCGAAAATCGACCGCTGAGGCTCTGGTCCTGAAAGAATCACCAGCAGGTCAATATTTTCGTCGTAGAGGTTTATTTGGTGCGGTTTGCTGATGCTCCGTTCAAATCGGGAGAGTGGCCCGATATACCGGGCATTGACAGGTAGGTTGGCGCTGTGTGACAATTTCCCAGCCAGACCGGGAAGCGTCTCGTAGTCAGGAATCCAGCACTCGGTGAATTTCTCGATGACAAACTGATGAAGTCGGTAAAGTAGTGGTTGTAAAAAGGCAATGCGCTCGGGAGTCTGGATGTTTAGCTGATGGGTGATGTAAACAGAGGGAATCTTCGCATGAAACAAACCGAAGCGATTATCAGAGATAATCAATGACGGATGTTCGGCTTCGGCCCAAGCTTGCAACCAGCGATATTCTCGCCAGATACCCTGTATGATTTTCGGCAGTTGCAGTGCCATTGCCGAAGCCATCGAGCCGCCATTGGGGTACTTAATGTCATAACCGGGCAGGCGAACGATCTGAAGATCAGGGAATTCGGCTTCAAGTAGTTTGCGCGGCCTTCCATCCGCGGCGATAATCACCTTTCTACCGGTCTTGATAAGATGGCGGATGATTGGAATGGATCGTGTCGCATGTCCCAAACCCCAATCAAGCGGCGCGATCAACACCTTCGCACTTCTACCTTCTACCTTCTTCTTCATCCCTCATCCTTCATCCTTCCCTCAAAGCCCCACATAAAGCCTTTGTCAGCCTTGACTTTCACCAGTTTTCCGATCAGGTCGCGCGGACCTTCGAAGACCATCGTCTTGTTCTCTCGAGTTCGCCCGGATAGTTTGCGGCTATTTTTTTCGGACACGCCTTCGACAAGCACCTCGAAGGTCTGCCCAACCAGAGCTTCGTTCTTGGCTCGGAAGAGATTATTGGCTTTTTCGACCAACTCCTGCATTCGGGCGGTGGCTACCTCCTTGGAAATCAAATCCCCAAAGCTGAATGCCTCGGTGTGATGCCGGGGGGAGTAAATGAACATGAAAGCCTGATCGAACTGAATTTCGTCGAACGCTCGTAATGTGGAGCGGAACTGCTCGTCGGTCTCACCGGGAAAGCCGACGATGATGTCGGTAGTGATCGCAATGCCCGGCACGGCGGCGCGGAGTTTTTCGACAATTGTGGTGAACTGCGAGTAGTTATAGGCGCGCTTCATGTTTTTCAAGACAGCGTCGTCGCCTGATTGAAGCGGCAGATGGACATGTTCGCAAACGGAGGGCAGGTCGGCAATAGCGCCAATCAACCGGTCGTTGAAAAGTTGCGGGTGCGGGCTTGTGAAGCGGACGCGAAGGTCTTTGGCTCGATTATCGATCAGTCGCAGTAACCAGGCAAAGTCTGTCCGCTCGCGATTTTCTTTGTTTGCCGCAATTAATTGCGGCAAACGGTAGTGAAAATCTCTTCCGTAGGCGTTGACGGTCTGGCCGAGGAGGGTGACTTCCTTGTAGCCGAGTTGGACAAGCTCGTCTATTTCACTGAGGACGTGCATCGGGGCACGGGAGACTTCGGGGCCTCGAGCCGACGGCACAGCGCAAAAAGTGCAGGCAAACGAGCACCCGAACATGACATCAACCCACGCCGCCATGGTCGAGGTGCGCCTGACGGGGGTGATGGGAGTTGGGTCATCCAGCAGATCGACAGCGTCGATACGGTCGGTGGCGTGACCGAAGGGGACGGTTTGGCGTTGAAGCTCGACCTGTCTGACAAGAGCGGGGAGCCTTCCAAGTGACCGCGGACCTAACAATAGATCGACGTGGGGGGCTTTGGTGCGGATATTGTCGCCGTCACGGGGAGCCATGCACCCGGAGACGCCAATGACGAGGTTTGGGTTGCTTTTCTTCAACCTCTTCAGATTGCCCAGCTCAGCCAAAAGTTTGCGCTCTGGCTTCTCACGCACAGCACAGGTGTTGATGACGACGACGTCGGCGTTCTCGGCGGAGTCAGCGACACTGTAGCCATCGGCTTGCATGAGTCCCAGCATCCTCTCGGAGTCGTGGACGTTCATTTGGCAACCGTAGGTCTGGAGGAAGATGCGTTTGGTCATGCGGAGAGTTTTTCCTGAAGGATGCGTCGGACTCGGGCGAAAGACTTCAAGTAGCTTAATCGATCAGGATCGACCGCACCGAGGAAATTGAATTGCCTTCCATGGCTTTTTTGGTAACTTCCCTTAGTTGCATATTGGATATCTGCCAGAACTCTATCGCGATGTCTATTTTCTAAATCGACAGGTATTTGAGAACCATTTTTCACAAGCAAATCGGCCAATATCCACGTCTCTTGGCACGTTGTCATCAGCAATACTTGATCGTCATGCGTGCCGGAAGGTTGATTCCAGTGATCGCCCGTCCGATTATTCAGGTGAAGCCACGGCTCTTCAGGATTTTTAACCGGGTCTTCACTATCGATGAGCATGGCGACGAAACCAGAATAAAGCTTCTTATTATGAGCATTTTTAAAGTCATTAAAAGCTTCTCCACGACTACCTGAAGCAAACAGTCGCGGCATACGGTCCCTGAACCCGCATTTCTCCAGCAATTTTCTAAATCCTCTTTGGCATTCCTGTTGGCCGAGCTTCGAATTCGGTCCTGATGAACCGCCTTCGATATAAATGACTGCTTTCACCAGCGCTTACCTCCGATACCGCCGCGCAACCAAAGTTCGCCAAGTCGATATTTATCAAGCCATGGTTCGACTTCACCTTGAGTAAGACGGTGCATCTCTGTTTTTCCATCGTTTTTTTCGCACACAACTACTGACTCGGGAGTCTCGGTCATTGCTTCGACCAGAATATCAGAGTGGGTTGTCACGATCAATTGAGTTCGAGTGGAAGCTTCGATCAATAATTCGGCAAGACCTCCGAGCACATCCGGATGCAAGCCAAGCTCCGGCTCCTCGATGCAGATCAAGGGAGGAGGATCGGGATTGCAGAGGATTGCCAACAGGCAGAGGTAGCGGAGTGTGCCATCGGAAATACGATCTGATGAAATTTTAATACCTTCCTCGTTAAACTCTAATTGTTCCCAGTCTTCTGTGATAGAATTTACCGAAAAATTGGTAACGCTCTCCGAGAAATTTTGCAATTCATCTAAAAGGCGTTGTTTGCGTGGCTGACTATTAAATACATGCTTTACGAAAGCTGTAAGGTTGGAAAAATCTTCTTTGATATCAATGCTATCAGGTATAACACGTTGTGGGCCACGCAATAAAGGGACATTCACATCCTTATATATAAGTATATCATCATAACGAAGCCGGATTCTGTAAATGATTTGGTGATTTGCCCAGTTTTTTTCGCTTAGAGCATATACATTAGGGATAGAGTTAGCTAGATCTATCGCTGATTTGCCAGGAACCTTCAAGTGATATTCTGAAAGATCCAAAGAGGATTCGCCTTGATAGAATTCTTCCCTAAGAAATGCACTACCATTACTATGATTGTTTAGGAAAAGCTCATGTGAAACTTCTTTGGCTTGCGAATATTTTTCACTTTCAGAGAACAAAAGTCTTATCGATCCTTCCGCTAAGGGAGAGTTTTTTCCTATCCATTCACGTACTCCGCCCTTATCTCTAATATGTTGATCAAAATCAGTGCGTGTTGATCTCATTAACTCGATACAACAAATCAAATTACTCTTCCCGCTCCCATTCGCTCCGATGAGCACGTTCAGTGGCTTCAGCTCAAACGGAGGCGTATCCGGCCCGAACGAGAGGATATTCCGCAGAGTGATTTCGCGGATCAGACGAGTGTCCTTGGGCTCGGAAACTGGATTGCTGATTTCTGGTGCAGGCGACTCAGGCATCGGGCCATTTGCGCGTGATTTTTTTAGTTTAACGCTCATAATCTTTTATCGGATATGGCTTTACGCGTGATATTCATTCATTCCGTCACATTATCGTCACATTTCCGTCACGGCGTATCTTAATGTATTGCATTGAGATACGCCGTTGATGTGACGATGTGACGCAAAATTATACTGCCCTGCTCGACTCTGTGATTAAGGCCGGATTCCTTCTCAGTATCGCCCCACTCGCGAACCCGGCACCGAACGCAACGTCTACCTCCAGCGCGCCGGGGCGCTTGCCGATCTGCTCGACATAGCCAATCGGGATCGACGCCGCCGAATTGTTACCGTACTTCACGACCCCCTCGGAGTACACCTGTTCCATCGGAAGCTTCAAACCGTCTGCTACTGCCGATACTATCCGGTGATTTGCCTGATGAGGGATAACGTACTCGATGTCACCCAAAGTCAATGACTCGCCTGAAATCCTGTTGTATTTTTCGATGACTGTCTTAATATCAGCCATCATCGAACGGACTGCGACAGGGAAGACTTTGCGCCCTTCCATGTAGATAAGCGGCTCATTAGTGCCGTGTCGTTCCCGAAAGACCATCTTGTCGGAGTCTTCCAGCATAGGTTTGATATAAGGTGTTAAATAGAGCAAATCTCCGTACTTGCCTTGAGCACGAGTCGTCGTCGCAAGGATGCCGCCAGACTCCACCGGGCCGATCACCGTCGCGCCGGCTCCATCGCCGAACAGGACGCAAGTCCCCCGATCCGTCCAGTCAGTGATGAGTGAGAGCGCATCGACGCCAATCGCAAGGGCATAAGATTTTTTGCCTTCGAGCAGCCATTCGGTCATCATTTTCTGATAAATTGAATCGACGCAGAAAATATAGGCCGAGCAACCGGCGCTGATATCAGAGGCGGTTCCGTCTTCTATTCCAAGCTCGTGCTGCACCATCGTGGCAAGGCTGGGCCATCGAAGATGTGTGTTGACTCCGACACGAATGTCGGAAATTTGGTCGGCTGTGATGCCTGCGCGCTGCATCGCGTCGCGAGCCGCGGCTGTTGCCATCGACAATACCGTTTCGTCCTGTCCCATTATCCGACGCTCCTGAATCCCGGTGCGTTGCTGGATCCAATCGTCGGATGTATCGACCATTCGCTCGAGGTGGGCATTCGTTAAGATATTGGCAGGGATGTATCTGCCAACTCCAAGATAACCAATTTGTAACGGTGTAGATTGCATGAAAAGATCTCATTCGTGTTGTTGCTGCAAGGCGGTTACTCCAGCATGGAGGAGGCTCCCGCCACAAAAAGGAGAGATCTTAATATAAACAATTTAGAAGGCTCGGGAAATAGAAGGGGCGAAGATACGAGTTCACAGTGACGAGTTGACGGTTTACGTCTGATTGTTCGCGGTAGCGCCTACATCCTAAATCTTAAATCTTAAATATTAAATAAATTAACCAGAAAAACTTTGTTCCAACTAATACCCAACTGGAGCTATCCATGCAGATCTCTATCACGGTCATTTAAGTAGCTCTCATGACAATCATATCTATCCGTCAGCGTGACAGGCGTGAACGCGAAGAGCCGCCGAGTGCCATTTCGAAGGAGACGCAACGACTGGCGCTATACGACACAGCCGTCTTCGCTTTATGGCTTGTCACATTAAGTGTCAGGATTTTGGAACTTCATAAGAAAGCCTGGATGTTTGGGTTCCTGTATGGTTATGCCATATTCGCAGGAATGTTTTTCGGAGTAGATTACTGGCTGCGTTATCGCACAGCAAAGAGGAAGGAACTCGATGAAATCAGGCGGAGTTAAATTGAAAAGTGTTGAGTGAGGCAAATGCGACGGCCATGAATTCAGATCGTCTGACAATTTCATCTATTCGTTGCGTTGACCTATCCAAGATACTATATTTAACGATTGTCAAAAATTATACCGAATGGGAGGTCAATTGAACATCGCCGTCCTGGTCAAACTCGTGCTTGACACCGAAGCGACGATAAAAATCGACACCGACCGCAGAAAGATTGCGGCGGGAGAAATCAACTTTGTCCTTAATCCTTATGACGAATTTGCCGTGGAAGAGGGACTTCGACAGAAGGAAAAAGCCGGGGGGCAGGTTACCGTCGTGTCGCTTGGAAGCGATGAAGCCGTCAAAGCTCTGCGCAACGCTCTCGCCATGGGGGCTGACGAAGCTATCCACGTCAAAAGTCCCGGCGGACTCGACATGCTCGGCACCGCCAAGGCTCTTGCCAGTGCACTAAAGCCACGCGGTTTCGACCTTATCATTGCTGGCAAGCAAGCCGTCGATGACGACTGTGGCGCAGTCGGTGCTATGGTTGCGGAGTTCCTCGATTTACCCCACGTCTCAACAGTCACCAAACTGGATATCGAAGGTAGTAACCTCGTCGCAACTCGCGAAGTTGAAGGCGGAGTAGAGATTTTCCAGACAGGACTTCCAGCGCTAATCACCGCACAAAAGGGATTGAACGAGCCGAGATACGCCTCTCTTAAAGGAATTATGGCCTCCAAGAAAAAGGTGATCGAAGAAGTTGAAGCGAGTTCCTCCGCTCCGAAAGTCGAAGTCGTAGCACTGACCTACCCACCCCAGCGTCAAGCCGGAAAGATTGTCGGAGAAGGCGTTGCTGCCGTTCCGGAGCTGATCAGATTGCTTAAAGAAGAGGCAAAAGTACTCTGAAGTTCACAGATATGCTCAAATGGCCGCTTCAGCTATTCGATATCAGGAGGCGTTTTTTTCGAAATTTGAAGAACCCGGAGCGAATCCTCGAAATTGGCTGCGGATCGGGGTATAATGTCAAAGCTTTGCATTTGCTATATCCCGATGCTAAAATTACAGGATTGGATCTGTTCGATGTTTCACCGCTTCCTGCCTATGCAATCTATGAAAAGGTCGATCTCGATCTGGGACGTCTCCCGTTTCCAACAGGACATTTTGACGCCGTCGTCATTACTCATGTCCTTGAACATCTTCAACGACCGCTCGAATTAGCGCCTGAAATCACAAGAGTTTTGCGAAAAGGCGGGTTGGTTTACTGCGAAACCCCGAACTGGACGAGTCTGTTCGTGCCATCGTTCGGTTTCAAAAGGTTACAACAGGGACCTTTAAACTTTTACGATGATCCAACACACCTGAAACCCTGGAGTGTACAAGGGTTATTCAACTACGTTCACCAATCGTGTGGTATCAAGGTAGTTCGAGCCGGAGTTGTCCGCAACATCCCCAAGTTGCTCTTTGATCCTTTTATTTTACTGTCCGGGCTGATTTTAGGACGGAGACCATACATACTCTCTGTTGTTTGGAACGTGGTTGGTTGGGCGATATTCGCAATCGGTAGAAAAGAGTAGATCGACTGATTTTCGATAATGTCGAATTGAAGTCGATAAAAACTCTTTGTCAAGCTTTAGTCGTTGAAAAACTTGAATATCCCATGATTGGGGTGGGCGGAAACGGGGGTTCCATACAGATTGGACTATCTTTTCGACGGTTTCAATTTAGCCTGTTCAAATCGTTATCCTTTGGACAGCGTATTCTTCAGAATTAATTAAAATCACGGAGCTTCTTTATATGAACGTTCTGGTATATGTCGAATCACGGGAAGGCAAAATTAGAGGTGCAGGGCTCGAAGCATTGACGGTCGCGCGTGATCTGGCTGGCAAAGAAGCCGGTACGCTGGTCGCACTTCTCATCGGTAAAAACGCTCCAACAAATGCAATCGGTCTTGGCAAGTACGGAGTATCCAGAGTTCTGACTGTCGAAGGCGCGGATTTTGAGGGTTACTCACCGGAAGCATATCGCGAGGCGATAATCGCTGGCATGAAAAGCGCTGGTGCTGAGCTCGTTATCCTTTCGGCGACCTCACTCGGCAAGGATCTGGCTCCGGTAGTCGCTGCTCGACTCGATGCCGCATTCCTCCCCGATTGTACATCGCTCGATTATGCTTCGGGTAAGATTTCAGTCAGTCGCCCGGTATATGCCGGTCGTTGCGTCATTACTCTTTCAGCAAACAGCCTTCCTGCAGTCGTCTCGCTTCGTCCAAAGGCATTTCTGGCGTCCGAAGCCGCTCCAGCATCGCCCGAAATTGTGGCGCTGAATGTCGAGGTTACTGGAAAAGTCAAAAGCAAGCTTGTTGAGTATCGGATAGAATCTGCTGGCAAACTTGATGTAACCGAAGCCGATGTTATTGTGACCGGCGGGCGTGGTTTGAAGGATCCGGCGAACTTTGTCCTTGTCGAGGAACTTGCTGCTGCACTTCGAGGCGCAGTCGGAGCCTCACGCGCCGTTGTCGATGCTGGCTGGAGGAGTCACGGCGAACAAATTGGGCAAACAGGTAAGGTTGTCAATCCGACGCTTTATATTGCCGCCGGCATTTCCGGTGCGATTCAGCACATTGCCGGGATGCGTTCATCGAAGGTGATCGTTGCTATCAACAAGGACAAGGAAGCACCGATATTCAAGCTTGCAGATTATGGGATAGTCGGTGACGCACTCGAAGTCTTGCCTGCTATTACCAAAGCGGTAAAGTCGATTGGATAAAACTACAATTGTGCGTTTTCGAATGGTTTGCGCACTATTGATGGCCCTTTGCATGTTTTGCGTCGCACCTTCTGATGCGGCGGCGCAAAACTCCACCTACCCCGATTCCAGTTCTGCCGCAGTTCATCAGGTTACTGAGTACTACGAGGCAGGTCGGTTGGAGGATGCGGAATATCTTGCGCTCAAGTTGCTCGAATTTCCAGGGCAACTATCTCGACAGGATCAATCCGAACTTTACCTGATCCTCGCATTTTGTTCAATAGCTGGAGACGACGAGGAAAATAGTCGTCGTCATTTCGTATCGGCACTCAAAAACAACCCGAACCTCAAAGCCGATCCCATTGGCTGGTCACCGAAGGTGCGTCGGGTGTTTGACCTCGCGAGGTCTGACTGGATACAAATGACCGAAGCAGTGGCGATGCAAC
>Ga0172380_10003059_pt1 | contig 23959 bp, 38 predicted proteins | sample Leawe162metaG_FD_119747 | JGI IMG/M metagenome (GOLD analysis project Ga0172380, IMG submission 119747) | Leachate microbial communities from a municipal landfill in Southern Ontario, Canada - Leachate well 162 metaG | ecosystem: Engineered > Solid waste > Landfill > Unclassified | place...
AGTTCGTTCCCTTCGAGGGTAAGAATGTCGAATACGAAGTAGATGAGATCCGGGCTGTTCACCAGTTCGGTTACTCCGTAGCTGCGCTTCCCGGGTGCAAGAAGTTCACCGTCAAGATGACAGCGCGGGAACTTTGCCAGTGCTTCGAGGATGTGGGTGGGGAGTTGTCGCACTGAAGGGAGACGACTGTATGCCGTCAAAGAACTGTTGAAGAGATTGCCGGTGCCGTAACCTACAGCCACTTCGATACGGTGGCCGTCGAACTTCTCTTCCGCTGCCCATTCTCCGGGCTGAAAGATTGCACGTTTCCGAGGACTGATATCCTCCAGGAAATTGTCGGGCATCGGTCTTGCCAACATCACAGGTAGATACATGAACTTATCCTTCTACTTTGGTCCGAGGATGTAGTTTGTTCCAAGCGGCCCACTGACACGGTTGCTTGCAATAAATCTTGTTCGCGCGATTGGTAGAGAACTTTTTCCCACAATGTGGGCATTCTCTATGAATACGATACGCCACCGCTCCACGTTTTGCCATTCATTCACCACCTTACAGGTTTGCACCCGTTTTGTGCATACTTGCCAACGGCACAAACCGTATTGTATGCCATTGGCAATGGGGAACACAAGGGTAAACATGGGTTGCCAAACATGCCATTGCAACGGCCAGGGACGTTTTGATGCCTAATAAAGAAATGGAGCCCATTACAGGCTCCATTGAAGGACAAATTCAACGAACGGAATGTTACAAGCGGAACGGGAGATTTACCCTCGTAAAGATCATCCCCAGACCCACTAAGACAATGATCACCAGGATGATCACATTGATAGGCTCCGGAGCACCCACCATTCCGAGGATAGTTCGAACTACCCACACCACGAAGGCGAGGAAGAGAAGTGCCAGCAACAGTTCTACCATGTGATGCTCCTTGTTAATGAGGGCGTCAACGCAACCTGCCCTCCCTGCAATTCCCGTTGACCTTACCTAGCTCGTAAGATAGAGATCTAACCCTCCTCGATTACATCCCGCCTTCGGTCTCGTCCGGGGACTTGCCCGCATTGTGGGCGTTCTCCCGATCCATGGCAGCGGTATCGAAGGTGTCGTCAACATCTCCGTTACGGTCGATGACGACCTCCTTGTGGCGGAATGCCTCGAACGCCGCCTTCGCGAAGTTGTAGGTCTCCGCGTCGTCGATCCATCCGGCGTTTGCCACCTTGTAGATCGCGTAACGCCCCTGCGCGTTTCGCGTCAGCATGGAAGTGATGGTGTATTTCCCGGCGAACAGCTTGACGTTGCCGCGGAAAGTGATCAGACCATTGAGCTGCTTCGCTACCTTGAGTCCGGTGCTCTTGAAGGAAAGCGCGATCATCTCGCGTGACGGCAGCAGCATGACAATGAAGTCATAGAACTTCGTTGCCACAGGCTTCTCGCCACCCTGACCGAAGAGTGTCCGAGGATCACCTTCGGCCACGTTCATGTCCAGAACGGTTTTGCCGTCGGGGGAGAACTCGATGTATCGCGGAGGATCGGCACGGAGGATGCAGAACTGCAACGGCCCCGACTTGTAGTTGTAGCGAGTGAGGCTGTTGAAGAGATCACCAAACACCAGGTCCTCGATGAACTTGGGGTCATCGGCTGCGATCTCCGGAGAAGTGAGCTGTGCCAGTGCCAGCCGGGGCATCTGGATGTCCTGCTCTCGCAGGTGCTCGGTGCCGCTGCGTTCACCCTGTTCGATGAAGCTGGGCATCGGCGCGCCCAGCGAAGTGTTCTGCGAGGGTTGAACGAGCTCACCCTTGGATTCGGTCTTCTTGTCGCTCATGTTGTCTCCTGCTGTCTCTGTTGAAGGGTCTTCCGCTGAATACCTATATAGACCCTGAAGCTATAGGTATGAGCTAGGCGTCAAACAAAGCGCCTTGTCTGACAGGTGTTGGAATCGAAGGCATCCGTTTATCACGAATGCACATGATCAGAACTCCCAACCAATTCTGACCTTCTCCTCGATAAACTCCCCAGAATTGATCATTCCAGGTATTACCTTCAATGATAGCACGGTTCCCGGTTCCGAGGAGTTTAGAGTGAAAAGGTTGTTGATTGAACTTCTGTTGAAGAAGATCAAACATGATGTGGAGTTTTCGAGATTCCCAGTCCTTAGATGGCTTCAACGTCTTTCCAATCCTCTTCGCTTCTCCGGGAGTTTGGCAACTCCAGATACGAATACGTGTCAAAGGATCTTCGGACTTGGAAGCCTGATACGCATGTTCGACCGAATCGTAAGTGACACCTGCCAACTCTACTTCGACTGCTTCGAAGTTACTGAGCCAACGGTAGTCACCTACGAATTGGTCGATGGGTGGGTAGATCACATCAGCCCTTGCTGTAGACGACCTTGTCACGACGTTCCAACTCCACACCGGCCGGAACATCTTCACCCTTGAGTGCTGCTTCCTTGGCGATGGCGTTGACAGTCTGCCACGGCAGCGCCAGCATGTTCTCGTAGCCGTTCTCGATCGCCCAGATACGGTTGGCGATCTTGTCGACGACTCGACCATGCGGTTCCGGTTGCACACGGATCGTGCCTCCGTCTCCCAGATTCAGGCTACTGACTCCTTCGGTCTCATATTGCGAAACCAGAAGCTGCTTGTAGGCTTCGAGAATGACATTCGTGGTTTTCTCCTGCTCCTCGAGAGCATTCTTCACCGATCGAATATCCCGATAGCAGCGGGCAATGGATGTGGCCCGCATGCGGCCACTTAGACCTCGAATGAGAAAGTCATTGACAACTGCCAACTGTGCAGTGATGTCCATGAGCATTTCTTCCACGACTTCACTGACACTATCCTGAGTTTCTGCCGCCGGTGCCTCGGCTATCTGCCGCTTTACGGCATTGACCTTCTCCTGATAGTCAGGCTCTGTGCCCAATGAGCGTGGCAACTTATCGATGATACTTGCGTATTTTCCCTTTGCCATTAGTTCGCATCCACTCCATCATTCACAAACACCAGCGTCTTCTTGGCGCGGGTGATCGCTACGTATTGAAGGTTGAGCTCTTCCTGGTTGTAGTTACGAAGAGTGTTCTCGAGGATGAACACACGGTCCGCTTCCAGACCCTTGGCCCGGTGTATCGAGGAGCAGGTGATCATTCCGGCGACACCCTGTTCGTCATCGGTGAACAGTGCCTCGATGCGGTCTTCCACATCGGCCATCGTTTCGGCGCCGTCGGCCAGTTCGGTGAGCATGGAAGCCTGCTCGATGATGTCGTCGATCTTAGACTGAATGGTATTCTTGCGGCCATTGGTTGCTTCAGCCAACATGCCGCGGAGCTTGTTACACTCACGTTCTTCCCACGATGCAACACGCACCAGGAACATGTCAACATTGTTGGCTCGCATTTTACGCACGAGACCGAGCAGTCCTTTGCCGATGTCTCGTCCGGCAATGCGCGTGCGCTTTCCTGCGCGAAGAAGCTTCATCGCCGTGGTGACCAGTGGCGCGTTCACGCGACTGAGAATGAAGTCACCGGGGCCAGCCGCCTGCACCAGACCGGAAGGATGAATCGTGACAATTTCACCTTCAGGGTTGCTACTTGCCGCTTCGAAGTCCGGAACCAACTCCTGTGCCATACGCACGATGGCCTGTCCACAACGGAAGGTCTTCGTGAGACCAAGCTCCTTGGCGTGGAGTTCGACCTTCAGACGATCCAGCGCCTCGGAATCCGCTCCGCGGAACCCAAAGATAGCCTGCATGTTGTCACCGACAATACACATGCGCCCACCACGGTTCAACACTCCTGTTGCGATCTCGAGCTGTGCAGTGGTCATATCCTGTGCTTCATCGACGACCACTAGATCGAACATACCCGAGAGCCAACCGTTGCGAACAGGTAGGAAGATCATGTCGCTACCGTCGATGGTATCGCCGGACTTTACATTCGCGGCAGCTTCCATCGCCAGCAGAGCCAATTCCTCGATCTTGAAAATGTCGAAGCCGGAATTTGCCCACGCTTCATCGGGGGCACAGTCGAAGCGGAGAGCCAGTTCCGATAAATCACCCATGCGCCGGGCATGTGGTGCAATCTCGCGACCCTTCGTGTGCAGTTTGGTGACCAGACGCTTGATGGCGTCCGGAACATTCATGCCGCACACCATGTCCGTGATGGCGTCGGCGCGCGCACCGCTGAAGTCGACCTTGATTCTCTCTCGGAAGTTGCGGACACACGAGAGTCCGATGGAATGCAGTGTCTTTGCCAGAATGTTGGGGAAGTTCTTGCCCAGACGTCGATCCAGTTCTTCCTGGATAATCTTGCTGAAGGCACAGATGAGGATTCGCTTTTCGGGAGCACGCTTCACTCCCTCGATGATGCAGGTGGTCTTGCCGGTGCCGGCGCGAGCACGAACGATGAGGTGCCCATTTACATCGATTTCGTGAATGTAGTGCCCACCGTCGGTGTAGTCACGAAAAAAGTATTCGTCCTTGGAGAACCACGAGAAGATGCTTTCGTTTTGTGCCGTCCATCGAATCGGTTGTGCCATCTCACTGTCCTTTGCCGGTGCCGTGCGGCCAGTCCGGACTTGAAGTGGGCTATGCCCTAACAGAATACAGTGTAGCACAACTTAAAAACTGAAGCAACATCTAAATACAGAATAAGGGTCTCTGACACCCTATCTGTATCAATTTCTTTGCTCAGGATTCACCGATGCCTGCACATTAAGTGACATCTTATGGCAGGACGGGCATTCCAAATTGTGAGGATCAGCCGCTACATGGTAAACTGTGACACATACGAATCCACAATTTCGGCAACGTGCTGAGGAGGTTCGATGTGTATCTTCTTCGAGTGAAAGGATCGTAATCCTTTGTTCCTCTACCTGACTCAAAAGTTGCAAAAGTTGTAGAGACAGATTTTGATTATCCTTCAACAAACGTGCATTTATGGCCTGCTTAACTTGCAGACCTTGTTGAAGTCTCTTAATCTCACTCTTTCGTTTGAGACTCTTGAAATGTCGGGAGAGATACTGTTCCACAGTGTGAAGCAGAATGTTCTCTTGATCCTTAGAAATAGTTGAGCGATCTTCCTCGATGGGAATTTCGTTGTTTTGTTCTCGAAGTTCCTGAACTAGGATCTTCAATCTGTCAAAATGAGTGAGTGCCATTGTAGCCTCCTTTGAAGGCTAAACGTAGATGTCTTCAGCACGCCAACCCTTATCAGTCTCGACGTCTTCAAAGGTAACGTCTCTTCCGATTTCCAATTGGTCAAACGAAATGTTCTTCAAGCAGGATTGATGAAAAAAGTATTCTTTCCCATTCTCACCTTTGATGAATCCAAAACGCTTGTCCTGCACAGTTCGCGCGATAGTTCCGGTCATTGCAATTCTCCGTCAGATGCGGGGGGCATCCGTCAAGTATGTGACTAAGGTTCGAGCCGTGTTTTCATCTTCACGACAGTTGATGCATTTACTCGGGGGAGCACCTGCCTTCCAGACGTAGTGACAATTGTCACAATAATTCACGTGAATCACTGTGGCTGTAGTCACTGGTATATTTGTTTCGTGTGTGGCAAAAGGTGAGTCTTTATCCATTGTCAAATGTTGTAGTCCAATCAATCGGACCAATGGTTAGAATCACAGGATTAATCGGACCGGTAGACAGGAAGGTAAGAAAGATATCCTTTCCTTCGGCAATTCTTTGACGTTCCTCCTCTGTGAGACGCCACCGTGTAATCACCTGATTATCCGGTGTTCGAACTGCCGGAAGAGGTGAATATTCTGGCTGGCCTTCTCCATAGACCAACTGCCGTGAACCTAAAGGAACTGAGATGTAGTCAAGATTCGGATTGATAGGTTCCATTATTCCTCAAGCAAGATGTCAAGCCAAGCAGAAGTTGTCATATCGGCAAGATCACTCTTGGCCTGTAGTGCTTTCACCGTAGCATGGTCGATAGTCTTCTGCCCCTTCGGCCCTTGAGCAATCATGTCAAAGTAGGATACCGGACAGAGTTGCCCTGGACGATGAACTCTATCCTCGGACTGCAATCGTGTCTTCAACGAAAAGTCGTTAGACATGTAGATAACTGTATGGGCCGCAGTTAGATTCAGACCCATCGAGCCAGTAGCAGGAGTCCCGATAACTACCGCTGGTCCTTTAGGTGCGGTTCGAGGGTCAAGAAGACGAAGAGCATTCGTGCGCTCATTCTTGTCCTTACTGCGTCCCCAAATTAGACCACGTTCAATAAGAGGGTAACGCTCCCCCAACTCCTTGAACAACCGGGCAACTTCAGGACGGAATCTGCTCCAGACCAGTAGTTTGATGTTGGGGTCTTCCTCCAACAGACTGTCTAATCTCTCGAAGAATGCATCGAGTTTCTCACGACCAATCTCTTGAAGAATGTTCAATGCCGTGACGTTCGGCCCACTCAATTCAGGATCTTTGAAAAGAGTATGTGGCCCGTCCGTGGTTTCAATGAAATCTGGCCGTGCTAGCTGTGCCTGTTCGGCTGCTTCACCAAGAAGATCTTCCTCGTGCTCTACTCCGCCAACAAACCCCGAAGTGATCTGTGCAAGACGAATAACCTTCACGATAGCTTGTGAGACGGCGACTACAGTGTTCTGGGTCAACCAGACCACCATGTCTTCCTTCATCTCTTTATAGATCTTCCAAGTTGTGGGTGTTAGTGTCACAACAATCGGCACCGAAGAGATCTTCTCGGGCAGATCCAAGCAGTCTTTCTTAAGACGGCGTAGAACAAACGGAGCCATCTTAGCCTGAAGATCCTCGATATCGTGCCATCCAACGATCTGTCGCCCTTGATAACCACCCATCCGCGCATAGCGTGCCCGGAATACAAAATAGTTCTTGCATTTCAGAACACTAGGGTCCATGAGATGTGCTTGTGAATACAGATCACCGGGGTTATTCGCAATCGGGGTTCCGTTTAGTAGAAGAATTCTTCCACATCGATCACGAAGTTCCTCACAGGCTTGTGTCTGTTTAGCTCGGTAGTTCTTAACTGCACTACTCTCATCAAGCACAAGAAGAGTCTTCTTTGTGCAATACTTCAGTAATTCCTTCAATCGAGGGAAGCCAATCTTTCCACCACTACGAATGAAGTCATAATTCGTAATGATCCAATGGATCTTGGCTTTATATTCCTGTCCCTCGAATTTACGGAACCAGTCCCAAGAAATGGTCTGCGCGTGGTATTCTGTGATAGTGCAGGGCATTTTCGCCCAAAGATGTTTCGCCAATTCACCGAGTTCAGGATCAAACCACACTGAACGAACAGCGGCGGGTGCTACGATAAGAACTCGGTCAACCAAATCCATTTCTGCTAGCACTTGTGCTGCATCAATAGTCTGTTTGGTTTTTCCAGCACCCATCTCATCCGCCAGTAGAAAGAAACGATTATCTACAATCTTTTCTACTCCTACCAGTTGATGGGCGTAAGGAGTTAACCGGGCGCGACTAAGATCCAGCATTATTCTTTACCGGGAATTTCCCCTTGAGTGCATCCCCAGCGATGATAGTAGCATCATCAGGGAAATTGGCAGTATTAATCATCCAAACCAAATAACCCTGATCTACTTGTCGTAATGATTTTCCTTTGAATTTACCAAAATTGATACAGGGCTCGTCACCAATCCAGATGAACTTGCCACTCTTGTCAATGGCATTCGGATTACGATTAGTGCAGAACTCTGCCAGTTCGGCCACGGTTCGAGGGAGGTCTTGAAATTCCTGCAACTGTCCTGCAAGAACTGCGATAGTTGCAGCTACGTCATTACCTGCATCATGTGATCCCTCGAAACCTTTAGGATCAACAAATCGCTTGTAGGCATTACTCAACGTATGAGGGATCTTGAGACGACAGATTGCCAATGTGCAGACGATATGATTTGCCCACGGAAAATCCACACCAGCCCGTCGCATCTCAGCGAACATGAACTTCATATCGAATGTGCCAACATTGTGTCCGCCAATATCCGCATTCAGAAGACGTGGCGCCAATTCCGCCGCAAAGTCTGCGAAGCGAGGTGCATTTTTCACGTCTTGGTCGGTGATCTGATGAGATCCTTGGTTGGTAATCGGAATACCGGGGTTCACCAACGATGACCACGCCACCGGATCCTTATGCGGATAATGCATCGTGATACCGATCTGGATGATTCGATCACGTTCTGCATCCAGCCCGGTAGTTTCCAGATCCAATACGGCAAGTGGTCGTTCGAGTCTTAGCAAAGTGTTCAGCATTAGATCTCTTTTCTCCCGATTGAATTTAAGATTTTGAGTCTTGCTTTGTGAGCTTCTTCAGGAGTAGAGAATACTGTTGTGTAGACATTCTTTCCGTCTACTTTAACTGCACCTCTCCATTTATCGTGTTTTTGGTGGACACCACGAAATCCACTTTTATTCTGATAAGAATAATCTTTATTTAGATTGTTCTCACTTCGAGTTACCATTCGGAGATTTTCTCTACGATTATCAAGAGGATCACGATTTATATGATCCCACTCCAGGCCAGTAGACGCATAACCAAATAGATAGATGTGAAGCAAAGTATGACCATTCACGTTTGAAGCGATATACCGTGCTCTTTTGAACCAAGTGTAAAGACGAACTCTTTCGAGATCTTCTTCATCTATCTGGAAAGCTTCTCCTTTGTTGGTGTGTAGAATCATTAGTAGTTACGAACCTCCCAAAAGATTGTTTGTCTATTTGGGAATACACCTACGTCCACAGAAAAACAAGTGAACTCCACCGTCGCGTCGGGGTATAGGTCGAGAAGATCTCGAAGGTCGTCTCTGGAGGACGCATCCATGAACCGATCAAGAAGTGCCGATACAAGTGCTCCTGAATACGGACGCATATGGCCTTCAGCAGTCGCTCGTCGCATTGGGTAGATGGCAGTGGTATCAAAGAAGCCTTCAAGTCCTCGATAGGTTCTGCAAATCTCACCCTGAAATGTTTTGAAGTGATCAGGACATCCGTCGTCCATGAGGAACTTGCGCCCGGCAGCGGTCCACTCTTTGTAGACCTTGAATACGTCAGCGGGTGAACAGTCTTGCCATGCTCCGTTACCTGCTTTGCCAATCTGTCGAAAGCCGATTCGCTTGGCACCGCTAGCAAGGACTCCCTGATAAGCGTCTTCAGGACGTTCCCAGAGATTAGTTCGGTTTCCAAGAACACCCGCCTTCCAGAGTCGAAAAAATTCAGCTTTATTGTGAATCTTCATAATCAGCGAAGTGTCTGTTTCATCTGCCGACGTTGCAACCACTCTCGAGATGCAACCACCCAGTCGGCATTCAACAGGCCAGTAGCATTGAGTTGCTTGATTGCTGTGTCGATCTTTCCAGCCTTATAGTGCGTATGGGCCTTCAGAACGTGATAAACCATCTCTACCCACGGATCCAATTCTCCATTGATAAAGAAGTCTCCAAACGTATGTTCTCGGAAATCTTGATCCGCGGCATCGACCAATTTATGTATGGATGAGACAAGTTGGTCGTAATCGTTCGGCATCGAAACTACTTGCACACGATCAGACGGTGAACCGTAGATATACGGATTGGCTACAAAACCATATTTGTCCGGACGAAGACGACTGACAGAATTCAATGTCGAAACATAACCATGCCAGTTGACAGAGATCTGTGTGTATGTTCCGACTGGACAACCGATACCGATTGCCATGAATTCGAGGAGGGTGCCGAACTGCACAGCATTCGCACCGTAAGCGCCCCAAACAATGTCATTACTTCGACAGAACACGGTAAGATTCAACTCACCGTGGATCCCACGTTGAAAAGTGGCGATGGTGTTACAAGGAAAGTCTAAACCGTTTTTCCCGAGATCAACCGTAGCATCCCACATTTGAAGAACACAACGACGATCATCCGGATTCTTGATCAGAATCTCCATAATTTCCGTAAGCTGATCTTTTCGGAAATGAAAACGCCAACGGTGTCCGTAGGCTCCATGGAATTTGACACCATCATCCGAAAAAGAACCCATCCGTTTCACGTAACGTGCGGGTCCGGCAGTATCTTGCCGCCCGAGAATCATCCAAAGACTCTCATACAAATGAAAGAATGGATTGGCATCACGTTCAGGCCAGAAAATCACCCTCTCGAGAGGATGAGTGTAGACTGTGGTAACCGGTCCTCCGTAGAGCACATCTCCTGCACGACTCTCTCGAGCCACTCCAATCTGATCCAGCAGTTCTAAGCCTCTCGGAAGAGCTTGATGAACATTACGAACCTTCAGAATTCTCATATGATCTTGGCTCCGCTCGCTGCAATTCGTTCTGGTGTGCCCCAGTCCTTGAACTGAGAAACTTCGTAGGCAAAATTCTGCCCAAAGGATAAGTAATGATTCATGGCCGTAGAAAGATACGGCTCTCCCGGTGCCCCCGGCATTTCGAGGACATGTCTGAGTGCAGTGGTCAAACGACCGGCATTACGAAAAGCTCGTGCTCCCACAATGCCCCAGGAACTGATCGGTTCTTTCTCAGCCCATCGAGTCGGAAAGGGCACACTGTCCACACGACTCGCATTTGGGTCGAATGTGGGTGTGACTGCTGTGACTGTTTCAAACAGTCTTGTTAACTCAATGATATTCTTAACATCTCGAGGCTGCAAAACCATGTCACAGTCAAGCACGATTACTCGTCGATCTTTTGGTAGATGACTTACCACCTGATAAGCAGTATCGGCTTGCCCATATGTCCGACTGATATGAACATTCTGCACATCTCTTTGAGGGGCGTATAGATAAGTGGCAGGAATGGCTATGAAGATTTTCATGGTATCCGGTAAGGAATTAACCACAAAATCTACCATCTGCCCTCTTTTTCCGTCTTGATCTTGAATAGTCAAGAAGGGCTTGGGGAGACTATATCCGGCTTCGACAAAACGTCGGCTCTGTCCAGCAGCCAGGATAACGGCAATAGGGTCAGACATTGTAAAGATTTCTCACAAATTTGCACCAGTCCAGAATTCGCTTCTTCGGACAGGCACGTCGTAGTTCTTGATACTGAATACGAGCCGCAGCAGCTCCACACCAGAACTGTGCTGCACGAGTCAGATATGGATCGTTCGTGAACTTAGGGGCCGTATAATCAACTTTGGGTTGATCATAAGCTGCATGTTCCCATCCCAACATGGATTGAAGAATTCGCCCCATGTCTGTTTCCGGGTGTTGAGGAATGAAAGCGCGTGGCGGTCGAGGATCAGCAAGAACTAGCCGAACTTCGCTGTGTCGAAAGAGAAGATTACTTACCGTAGGATCACCGTGAACCAGACACGGTAAACTATCAATAGCCCATGAAGGTGCATGGACTCCGTAAGTCTTTAGATGTTCCTGCCAAGGAATATCGTTACTGATAGTGATCGAAGGGCGATTCCAGACATATGCTTCAAGAAGCTCCTCGATCTGACACAGACGGTAACGGTCTGGTCGAGGGACTAGGAGACGTTCCATCACGTAGCCGTTAGGTAGAAGAGTGTAAATCTCCGGAGCTATCTCTCTGCCAAGAAACTGACAGAATGCTCCTTCCTGTTGACACCCTTCACCTGTCTTGACTACGGCATGTTGAAGAAGATTGCCACTATTTCCGAAACGAAAGTCCGTATTCAAGCGCCTTCACCCACGCGCAAACAACTTCCACACGAGGAGTGGAACCTGTGTATTCTTTCTTCGTGGTTCGAACAAATCCAGGATGAAGAGCAGCTAGCGCCAGAGAATCGGCGTTGTTGATCTCGACCGTCCGTTCATCGGTGCAACCGCCAGGATTCCCAAATTTTTGATCTACGACGAATGTGAAGTTTACCAGATTCGGGAAACCTTTTGTGAGAAGCTGGAGGGTAACGTCCATGTCTTCATGAGTCGAGAGACGGCCGAATACCGCATGCTCCCGAACTGTGGGGATGTGGTAGCCGAGGACATACATTTGTCGTTTACCCTCTTGCCATCCACCCTTCTTGGCCGATTCTCCGATACTTCCACCACGAGCAGCGAACCCGGCATGAGGAGTCTGTCCGTCGAGGATTGCATCGAGGGTAGAGAACGCAACGATGATGTCCTTCTCGACGGCTGGCCGAAACTTACCAGGATCATCCTCCCTCCGCACAGCAAAACGCAGATCGTCATCCAACATTACGATTCGTTCGTAAGGGGTTGTATCGACAATCCATTTCCGCTTCTCAGAAATCCCCATCTTGGGATCAGGTTGAACAAGGACCTCACATGTCGGATAACTACGTTGATGCCAGAGAGCTTCCTTCTCGGGACAAACAATCGTTACCTGCTCTCGAAAAGAACGAGGCAGATTGCTGAGGGTCACCTGCTTGTGGGTTCGACCTTTGGTAGGGATGTAGATTCTCATGAGAGTTTCTTGAGCTTCGACCATGCAGTTCGAAGTCCGATACCGATATGTTGACTGTGAGTGGTTTTGTTGGTGGTTCGGATACTGCAGATATCCGGATAGAGACGAACCAACGCGTTCAAACTGTCAATGGTGATCTTGGGATCGCGCCACGAATTGCAACCACCAATCGGCGGTGACACATTACTGTGTGTCGCACAGTAGGAAGTGATGGTGCCGCCTCCACGCTGAACAGCATGGTAGACCAGGGCCATATCCTCATAGACCGGCAGTTGCTCAAGAGGACATGTATCAAAGTCCAAAGGATTGATCCCGTAGACTGTTGCAACAAAACGGTTTCGGATGGCGGAAAAGTCACCATTGATGAAACCCGTCATCACATTGTTGGAGAAAAGTTGCTGACCGAGCCCCGCCATCGAGACACCTTCATCGAGGTGCTTCTGGAGTGTATCAAATACAGCTTCGACAGATGTTGCATCTTTGAGTGTGATACGGATATCGTCATCAACAAAGAAAAACGGTTGGCGCACCGTTTCGAGGATTTCTTTGCGGACGAGACCTGTGTGCTTGCGGCAATGGTCCGAAAGAACTAGAAGATTGCAACCGGGATATGCCTTCGCATAGGCACCAATTTCGTCTTGGTGAACTGCGAAAGTGATGGGACGTTTGGCAGCAGGCAACCACCGCATAGACGCAGCAGACCCTGCTCTTCCGAGGGAAGGAACGATGATTCTCATTTGATTTTGCGGAACACCCGGTAAAGTGCAAAGGCCAGAACCCACAGGCAGATACCCAGTCCAGTGAGCATCACACCTACCCCGAACACGATGAAGCTATTGAGATCAGTCTCGCTCACTATATCTCCTCTTCAGGCGAAGTCCGTCTTTCGCATTGCAATATTTGGCGTATTCACAAAGCCACATCTCCACTTCGTGCATCTCCCAATGAGGCCAATCTTGCGGCCAGTAAGTCCGATCAAGACTCATGTCCAACAATTCCGCCATGAGCTCCAGCATCTGTTTCTGCTGGACAGCCGAATTGTTGAAGAGGGTAGGATCATTCGCTACGACACGACCAATCCCTCGAATAGCGCCGGGACCCAGATTGCCCCACCGCATGATGTCTTTGGCCTGATTCAGCACCGGGGTCCACCGCAAATCGGTGACCACTTCATAAGACATGAATCCGCCCATGAAATGGAGTGTCTTCAAGTCCGCCCATGCCGTGTGGAGTGTGAGTCGCCCTTTGTCTCGATCTTCGAGCCAACGAGCCACCATCCGAGGAAGTTGCGGTAGTGCCGCATCAATGCAAGCCAGGATACCTTCCAGCTTCGAGACACCATCACCTGCCTTGATGATATAAGCGCCTGTGACAACAGGACTGATGCCTGTAAGACGCTCTCGTGCAATTTGGGTATCCCAGCCGTGCAGCAGGAGATCCTTGATGCACATGCCAGTTTCGATACGATTGAACCACCGGAAGATCAAAGTGGCCGCTACGATTCGAAGATGATGTTTGTGAGGATTGTCTGCATCCAGACCAGTGACAGAAAGAACTTCACGAACGTTCTCGCGGAACCACACCGTTGTGCGATCGTCTTCCCGATGCACATTGGTGAAGCGCCATTCGGCCAGAATGGGGTTGGTTGTCCACGGACGGGGTTGTCCGGCATCACGCCGCAATTTGATCTCGTAACGTTCACGAGCTGTGCTAAAGAACTCGTCGGCATTCGTCAATAGGTGCGGCATTTTCTACACAATATACCACAGCCGGGTATACATTACAACCATTATTTTTAAGATTCTATCAGGCATATAGGGAGCGTTGTAGGCCATTGGGAATGGTGCAGCTAACCGTATGCCGGGGTAATGGTCAAAACGCCGCCAGCAGCCTGCTAGGTGGGTCAAACACTAGGGTTTGGTTAGGGTTTGGCGGCAATACCAAACAAGGGAGCCAGCCGCCGGAGAGTGTCTGATGCGGATGTATGATGCACAAAGACACCACCCATTTTGGTCCAATGATGGGCGTATTTCAAACGATCATCAACCAGCACATCGCCCGGCTTACCGTAGAGTTTCTTGTTGACAGAACGGCAACAAATGATCAAAGCTGTTGGACCGAAATGTTCAGCCACCCATTGCTGTTTCTGCTCTTTGACGTTAGGAATATTGTCCGGAATTCCGGTCAGAATAATCGGAACGAGTTTCATGGCCCGAACACCGTCCCAGAGTTCCCGAGCATCCGACATCAAAGGCTGTGTGCGATAGAAATTACCGTGCTTTCGAATCTGTTCCCAAAGATCAGAAGGTTCATATAGATCTTGATTTGGACGAATACCGAACAGATTTTCATAGTGCTGGTCAAAGTCCCCCAGCACTCCATCAAGATCAAGAAAGAGTTGACGAATCGTCATAACCTAATTTCCTGGACTGTGCGAGGAATAACCGTTTAGATTTCTGCCAAGACCAAGGACGCCACGGGCCTACCTGACTAATTTCTTCTCGAGAAGGTCTATGGTATCCTGGAATCTCGAACATACTGTGAAATTTATGTCCGAGTTTGTAGGCTTCAAAACGAACCATAAGCCGGTCGGCTTCATGCACCAGTTCGTTGACTTCAGGTGCCCCGTTTACTCTAAGGCTAAGAGCTTCACAGATGACACGCCATGCACGATCTTCCGCCTCTCGATAATGTCGCATGGACTGATGTTGTTTCACCCATTTGGATACATCACCAAGATAAGCTTCAGCCGCGTCGTGGTATAGACCTTCTGGTTCCCAACCTGTTTCTCTGAGAAGATGACTGACATACACACTATGCTGTGCATCTGACATGGGCACACGAAGTGCGCCAACGAAACGATTAATGCAGGATAAGTGATGTGCAATATCCAGGATGCAGATATCCTCCGGCTTCAAATCCAGAGGATTAACCTTGCGTCCGGTGTATGTCGTGATGAAGGGTTTCTTCATTTCTGACCTTCAAATGGAAGAGGAACATCTTGTTCTTTTGAAACCGGAAGTTCTAGGTCTGGCTCGTTATTTTGGAGCCATTCCGAGAGAACTTCGGAAAGAAGAAGAGACATTGACTTCTCTCGCTTCTGGGCTGCAATCTTGAAACGTTCTTTGTCTTCGTAAGTTAGATGTCCACCAACGAATACGTCTCGGTTAGTAAGAATCATTGATGATGTCTCCGAATATATTCAACCACAAATGTATGATTGAATCCTTCCACGAAATTGGGCCACAAATCGACTGATTGTCCGATATGAGCCGGTTCGACAATGTAGGTTCGCTTGTCGTGCTTCTGTTCCCAATAGACGACATATCGTGCATGTGCGGCACGATTAAGACGTAGCATCGTGAGTTCTTGAATCCCTCGTGATGCAAACTTAGGATCGGCGTATTTTGCTTCCCACCAACTAATGTGACCATTATAGGTCACAGACATGTCGGGGATACCGTGCGTGAACTTGTCTTCGTGCCGGAATACGACAGCCTGCTTGAGAGCGGCGCGAGTTTCCTGGACGAGAGCGGCTTTAAGAATCGCCTCATTCATTTTGATTTTCCGCCCGGCACGGTTTCAATCTGAATCGGGAACGAGGCAGACACCTGTGCGAAAGTGTTCTTATCGAACATCAAAGATGGACGGACGATTGACACTATCGGTTTTGCCACAAGTGTGGCAGCAATACGATAGAGAAAGTCTCGACGATTCATATCAAACCTTTGGCCCGAAGACGCCGAAGTTCATCAAGTTCATCTTTGGCACAATCTCCCCAAGAGACTCCAGTCTTAGTTCCCCATAGAATAGGAACTCGCAGGAACGTGAAGCTTTGAGTGTTCAGGATTTCCGAGACCTTACGCGCACCTTCGTCATCCTGAATATCGCCGTTGAATTCATCATGCACCTGGAAACGAAGAAGAAGACCAGTATCGTGGCGAGCCTGATGAAGTTCTACGGCTTTTGTTTTAACGATATCAGCTTCCGAACCTTGAATGCGACCATTGAAAGCCTTATGGAGACGATGGCCGTTCGGAAAGCGGATACGTCTTCCGAGAATTGTTTTGATGAATCCGCGAGTCTTTGCCAATTCGCTGGATTCATCCAAGAGGGTTTTGACTTCTGGGAGTTCTCGATCATAGATTTTCAAAATCTCAAGAGTCTTGACAAGATATGGATGATAGCGGTTAGCTTTCTGTTGCTTCAATTCCTCGAACTGTCGCATTGTGATGTGACCGAGCATCAAGCCAAGTTTCGAGGGACCAGCCGCAAATAGCTTGGCGAAGTTCGTATCTTTTGTGGTCTTGTAAGGGAGTGTAGGAATATATACCTGGAACATCGCTTGTGTCTTCTTGTGAAAAGACATCCAAGGATTTTCCTTATAGGCGGCAATGATCTTAGGATTATTAGCATCATGCGCGAACAAACGATATTGAATTTGCTCCGCATCTGTCGAGAGATGTTTATATCCTGGTCGTGGAATGTGAAGTTCACGAATGAAGAATTCATCGCCGAACGTCAGGAACTGTTTCTCCGGCTTCATTACCTGCTGGATATTCAGTCCGACACCTTCCGTAATCGCAGTGCTGGTGAAGCGTCCCGTGACTGTTCCAGTCTCACCACCTTCGTCACCTTCGGACTTGGCAGCACGAAGCTGATGCAACGCATAGCGCATCACACCACCAGTGCAAATCGCTTTTCGGTATTTCTCGAGTTTGGTAATGATGCTTCCGAGCTTCTTGACATGGCGCAGCAGCTTCACCGTCGGATGATCTACTGATTTAATGACAGAATCGGTGAAGCTGGCCTTCTCGGTAGCTGTGAACTCCGTGATTGGAAGTCCTAGCTTACGGAACATCTTTGCAATATCAGGCGAGGAATTAGGATTGATCTTCAGCCCTGTGGCTTTGAACAAATCCATCAGTCCTTTCTGATGCTGATTCCGTGCTTCCTTGATCCAGATTTCGAGAAGTTCTTCGTTGATGAGTGTGCCATTCTTCTCCATTTCACAAACAACATAGATAACAGCATCTTCGAGTTTGCGAACTGGTTGAAGATCTTCGGCATCCAAACGCGGCCACATGACTTGCTTGAGGCGCATTACGGACTGCACGTTATAGATAGAACGAGGAGCCGCAGCTCCGGCCGAATAGGTCTGCATCTTGGACTCATCCAACCGCTGCATAGGTGTTTCACCCAAGAAGTCGGTAATGAGAGAATCCAGATTCATGAATCTACGATGGTCATCGAGGAGGGCTGCGTAGTGGCTGACATCAGAGACGTGGTTGCCCTGTGCCTCAAGATCAATTCCCCACTCTCGCGCCATGTGAACATCGAAGCGGGTATTGATATTCGTGATGAGTTTTCCACGAAGTTCTCGCCCAGCCCACTCTTTCACCACGGATTCATCAAGATTACCGCCTCCTCGATGACCCCACGGCAGATACCATCCTCGATCTTTAGCCCACAGCGATGCAGAGATAGGTCGGTCACCGTCGAACCATTTCAGACCTGTAGTCTCGAAGTTCAGAAAGATCTCATCGACACCGTCCAAAGAAGGTGGAGCTTCTGGTCGCCAATCGTCGTTGGCAACCACCATCTTCCGAGGATCTGTGTCGATGAGATCAAACAAACTACGATTCATGGTCATCCAGTTTGGTTACTACGACGGTGAATCGAGGATCGGCCTTGCCGAGAGCAGGGATGTAGGTGGTGTTCACCGAAATGATCCCCAACTCCGCTTCACACATGTCCAGCCATGCCTTGATATCCTGGTCAGGGACACCGAAAGCAGGATTGATTCGGAACGTTCGCACCTTAGCCACGACTAGCTTCCAATCTGCTTACGAGTGTTGCCACCCGTGAGTCCACGCTTGCCCAAAGAGATGTTGTCCGCCGCATCACGTCCGGCCGCATGACCGGCAGCATTCTGTGACGAATTCCGACGAAGTGCGCCAGCATGGCGGGCAGCACGTGAAGTATTGAACTTGTTTTCGATGTAGCTCTTGACCTTGAGAAGTGCCCCGTCAAGACGAATGAGACCTGTCTCATTTGAAGTTCCATGCATCGCAGCAGCTTCAGCAACTGCGGCTCGGCGTGCTTCAGCAAAACGCTCCCAGATCCGCTTGATAAAGGCGTCGATCCAAGCAGCACGGTATCCTTTGGCTTTGTTGTTGACTCCACGGCCACATCCGGTTTCGTGCCAGTATTTCAGCTCAGCTTGCTTCGACATCTTCTCCACAGCCGGAACCATCGTGCCGTAGACGTATTCGGCTACGGTAGCATGGGACTTGGTTCCCACGAACACGATGATATTGCTACCGGGTGAAATCAGAATCCTGCAGAGATGTGCTTCGGCGATGCTGGACGCCAGAGCTTCCTGCCACGCGCTACGAACCTTCGCCTTGTCGATGCCGTAGTTGCTACGGTTGACCATGATCTCGACCACAGGATCGTTGTCCCGGGCATGGGCATAGTCAATGTCTGTGGGATTCAGCTCATACTGGATGAGCATCTTGTTGATCATGCCGGCGAACGCTTCTGCCGCCTCGCTGTTCCCGAGCTCAGCTTCGCTCTGCCGCTGCTTCTGGAGCTTCACCAGCTTATCGAGGATCTTGTCCTTGTGATCCTTCCGCTGATTGCCCATTGCCACGTGGAGTTCTTCCCAGAATTCCTGGAAAGCCTCTCCGTGGTTCATGTGGCGAAGATGAGCCAACTCGTGCGCTGCGGTGTCCCAGACAGTATCCGGGGAGAGAGGAGCATCGCACCACTCGCCGTTCTCGGTGCATCGGAGCACCAACCGAATATCGCCGGTGATGCAGCAGTCACCCATGCGGTCGATCATCCCACTCTTGGGCATGGGCATGCCGGTGATCTTGCCGAGAGGAAGATTGTAGTTCTTGGCTACGATGCGCATCGCATCCGTAACTTCGCGGAAAAGCAGAATGTCGTCGGGGTGAATCGGAAGAGTGACCATGTGCCTATCTCCTTATTGTCTCGGAATACCTAACCAATAAGTAATGATAGCACAGTTTTTAACTAGATGCAAGGGGTATTTTACGGAATCCTATACGTAGAAAGTCTTATGACGGACTAGGCTGGGAATCTAGTCCGTCATAAGGATTACAGCCCGGCGCGACGAAGATCGTCTTCACGATACTCACGTGCAGCCACTTCGTTCTCGAAGAACGAAGCATCCTGCTCCGGAGTATATTCGATCGTAGTGTGCTTCATGATGAAACGCGCGAAGGCGGCAGCGACTGCCGGGCCGTAACGCTCTTCCATCCGAAGGAAGCCGATGATCAGGTCTGCGATCTTCATCTGTGAATGTCCTTCCTAGAAACGACTGAGAGCCTGAATGAGTGCCTGCAGAAGAATGGTCTTGGCAGCACCGTCCTTCAAGCGTTCGACTTCCTGACGAAATGCTGCGCCTGAACTCTTCAGAGCGTTGACATTCGCCTGGATGTTGTCCAGCGGAGTTCCTTCCGCGAGAGCCTTGTTCACCACGAGGTAGTTGTCCCACACCGGAACATACAGAGCGGCCAGAGTCTTGCAGGCCTCAGCAGGAATGTTACCGGCATCGCAGTGAGTGTCCTTGGTGAGCTTCACTCCCTCGATGGTGTTGAACATGGTGTCGTCCGCCGTGACAGCGATGTTGGCTGCTCGACCACCACAACCAACGAGTGACACAGTGACGAGCAGTGTAACGACAAAACGGCTGATGGTTCGCATAGATCTCCTTGAAGCAGAACAGATTCAAGATCTATTATACCACAGTAGCGCAGGAATGCAAGGACTATTATTCAGCGTATGGTGGGTCATCTTCATCACGGATCATCTCATAGTCCGCCTTGCTGCGTCGCGCTTTGACAGTCTCGATGCATTCTCTGGATCCGGCAATATAAAGTTCGCAAACAAGAGGACGATCAGCCCAGATTGAGCAACGTCCGGTTGAGGTCAAAGCGACGCACTTACAGTCGAAGGTGAGTTTTTCACCGTCGACCTTCACAGCATGTAATTCGAGCCACTTTGTTGCATCTCGGCTCGGAGGATACATCTTGATTTCGGTGGTGAAAGTTTCGCAGCAAGCTCCGCGACATTCTAGACACTTCATAGATCCCTCCAAACAATCAACGAGCTCACCCACAGTATACCTGTGTGGTGAGCCCATTATAACCGACGAGGACGATTTCCGCTTGGCCTAGCGGACTGCGCCCTCGTCGGCTCATAGATCCTGGCTAACCAGAACCTACTACTCGTTACCCGTTGGCGACCTCGCCCTCCACGGGCGCGGGAGCCGAACCAGCCGCCTTCGCAGCAACGGCGTCGGCGCGCTCCTGGGCCTTGCGGGCAGCCTCCTGGAGCTTCTCGAGACGAGCCGCAGCCTTCGCGGTCTGCGCGGCAACGCGCTCGGCCTTCTTGGCCTCCGCCTCGGCCTTCTTCGCAGCCTTGGCAGCAGCAGCCTCGGTCGCATCGGCACCGGGCTCCAGCATCCCCGCGAACTCGAGCTCGATCGTCGGCTGCGGGTTGTTACGGGCCTCCTCGGTCAGCATTCGACCGTCGATGAACACCGCACCGGCCACGCCGGTGAGCTTGTAGGAAATCCAGCCATTCTTGTGGCTGCGATTGAACTGAAGGGTTCGCATGATCTTGTTTCTCCCGGAACTTGTGTTTAACGGTGACATACCGTTTACGTTATGAATGCAAGGATACTACAAGAGAAAACTGTTTGCAAGAAGTTTCTGCAGATGACCACAAAATTATTTTGCAGCCATATGCAGGGTATTTGACTATTTCTTAGTAGCCGCAATCGCGACTTCAAATCTCTTCAGGGCATCGAGGAGGTTGTCGGCTGCTTCAATCTTCTCGATAGTTTCCGAGGATTGATCCGTGGAATTAATATCGAAACGGTGTGAGGTGTAGACCTCTTCACGGATGATCTTCTTCCCGTTCCTCTCGATCACCCATTGTTCATTCTTGACAGTTTCGGCGATATTCCGCAGATTGCGGAACAATTCCTCGGGAAGAATCTCGACATTGATTCTACCAGTAACGTAGATCTCCTTCACATCTTCTCCTTCTTATCGAGGATAAGAACATTCCCGACGAGCACCGAGTAACAAGGGAAGCCGCCGTTGATGCAGAACTGTGTCGCGACCAGATTGCGAGGCAGTCGCTTGAAAAGACCCTCTTCGTCGAAGAGAATCTTAGTGTTGCCACATCCGGGAAGAAGTTGGATGTAACCTCCCACGTGTTTCTGGAGTTCTTCGAGAGTGAACTTCTTCCCATTGGCAGGAACTACAGTTTCCTCGGTGCCGTCAGGTTTTATGAGACGTGCCATGTCACACCCAGAGCTTCTTCAGATCGGACACCATCACGAGCAGCGAATCGATCTTGCTTTCGAGACGATGAATTCTCGAGTCGTCCGTGACGCCGGCAGTTTTGCTCTTCTTGGTTGCAGTTTTGATCTTGTTGGTTTCGATCCAGGTCTTCACATCGTTTCGGCGGAAATAGAGATTACGCCGTTCCGAGATTCTCTTTCCCCTACCACTCGGCAGACAGAACGAAGGAAGTTCCCCTCGTTGTGCAGCCGTTCGAATGGCGTAGGTTGAGACTTTGAAGAACGATACGACCATTGTCGTATTGATCATATCCCGTTCCAACTTATCTATTGCAACCGGAGCTACGACCTTGTTTTCGACTGAATCCTTCATATCTGACATGTGCCTATCCTCTGAGTTGCCGTGTGAGCCGACGTGCCTTCTTGTGAGCTTTGACCGCTGCTTTACCTTTCGGCTCATCAGTGATCTTTACGACGGTGACACCGCCGTTAGTGTATTTGTTCGCCGCATAAAGCTGACCGTCCTTACTGATTGCACGAACGGTCTGCTTGATGCGGTTGGTCTTCGGATTGCCGATCGAGCGGCTGCGTGGTTCCTTGGTTTCCATTACTCGGTCTTGTCTGCCATCACAACCACATGCACCTTGCCGGTGGTGACAGCATGTCGCATCACCGAAGCGAGACGGGTGGTGGTGTTGCTGACATCGGTCTTCCCGTATGCCTTTGCAGCCTGCCCGGACGAGATGTCACCCTTGAGCCACGCCACGGCAAGTTCGATCTCGTCGTCGGTGACTTCCTTGCGGGTGTTGCTTGCGACCGGAGCTTCCTTTGCCTTATCCAACATCGAACCCATGACTAACCTCCCTGTGTGGCGCTGTATGCGCCTACAAGTGCAAGGTTAACACAGCCTATGGGGCTATGCAAGCTCCATTGCAATGGCCTGTAAGGCATGCCATAGCTTTACTTACGTGCCACTAGTAGGAGGCTTGAGAAATACAAAGATGTGCATTTTGGGCTCTCCGTCACCATGACGTTCCCAGTTATGGTAGACGGTTTCAAATCCCTCGATTTCTCGTTTATTCCGTTCGAGACGTTCACGATGATCGGGCACATCGAGAACAACTTCCATGGAATTGTCACGCGATATGAAAGACCTCATTAACGTCTCCGATCACGATAGAACTTTCTCAGACGAATAAGTTCTTCATTAAATTCTTTTGATACATCTATTGTATCAATGATGTTACATAGATCAGCTTCATATCGTGGTGCAAATTTTTGGAACAATTCAGCTCTTTCACGAGCATGAATTACCAACATTTGGTAAAGATATTGTTCCGCAATCTTTCGTTGTTTAGGAGGTAATCTCATCAGGAGAACTGCTCACTGACTTTGGGGGTGGTAGTTTCCCCGAGGATATATTCCACATCGAGGACGTCTCCCGACTTGCAGAAGCGCCACCTTTTGATGAGATAGGTGTGAATCGTTCTCAAGGTTCGGTTGTTCCAAGAGAATGCATCGTAACTAGCAGTCCCTTCGAGGTTCGAGAGAAGGATGTATGGTTCGTCCAACTCTGAAACCCCGGGACCACGAAAACCCATCCGGTTGAGAAGATAGAGTTCGCGTGAATCGCTGGTCACGAGAGCCACCGCTAGCACGGTCATACAGGTATGGCGGTCACGAACTTCGAACACCTTGGTTTCCATCACTTAATCCCTTTCCGGTTCAGTTAGTGGACCTTCGAGAACGGTGCCATCAGGAAGATGTTCCCACGGCATTGGGTCATCTTCCCCAGGAACGAGGATATAAATATTTCCATCTAACTGTTTATCTACTTTAACGATGAGCCATTCATCATTGTAGACATCCCACAGCCAATAGAATCCTTCAGGCGGAGGCGGATCACTGTCCAACCACTTAGCCATATTAATCCTCAGTGGATTCCAGGATGTAAATGAAGATAGCAGTCACGATGAAGATGACTCCTATATAGAGCAGAAGATCACTGGTTATCTGCACCAGAACGTCCTTGTGGAATGGGCTTCTCGATGTTTCGAGGGAGATCGTCTTTCACTTCGAGAATCTCAGAGATCCACTGTCCCGTCACTCGAAAGATATGGAACTGCACATCGTCGAGATCGGCAGGCAACCACCCGAATTCCTTCACGAAATTGACATTCGCGTCGGCAATGGCGGCTTCGACCGTGGCTCCTCTTCCATTGGCATATCGCATGCCATTC
>Ga0172380_10003060_pt1 | contig 23957 bp, 13 predicted proteins | sample Leawe162metaG_FD_119747 | JGI IMG/M metagenome (GOLD analysis project Ga0172380, IMG submission 119747) | Leachate microbial communities from a municipal landfill in Southern Ontario, Canada - Leachate well 162 metaG | ecosystem: Engineered > Solid waste > Landfill > Unclassified | place...
TATGGCACTGTAGGGACTTCGAATATTCACGTAGAGTTTTGGCCTTATCAGGTTGCTGGGGATTTAGATACTGTGCCCGTTAGAATTTATGACTTTAATGGTATTGAAGTTTATAATGATACTTGTATTGTTGAATCCTACGGTCTTACTGAAATAGATGCAGTGATCAACAGGAATATTGTGGCTGGTGATGTATTTAACATAGTAATAGGAATTTAACATGGCATTAGATGGTGTTGTATCAGTTGTAACTCCTAACGTATCTCTTCAGAATTATAGTGAGGTGCAGTTTCCGGAAAGGCGTACACCTATTCCTGTGGCCGAACAATCTTTTTCACCGACAGCGCAAACTATATCTACCAATAAGAGTTGGAATCCGACAGGTTCCGGTATAACTGATAAGGTTTATGAGTTAATAGATAATCTTAGGATTCAGAAGGATACTGATTCTCGGGTTCGCACTATAATGGCTCTTTTGGACGGTAATAAATATCGTCCTATGACTCCTACTGGAAGAGATGATGGTTATATTGGTGGTGGTGGTATTTCAGGAAATGGTGGTGGAGGTGTGGATTTTAGTGGTTTAGGGACTGAGTATCTGGATACGGCTGATGGTTTACCTTATAACACCCCGCGTCATGGAACTCGAAAATCTACTATGGGTTTAAAAATTGCTGGTATAGATACCACTAAGTTACCTGAGTGGGTAAAAGCAATTAGTGTTGTTCGTACACCCCCGGCCGGTAGGGTAGTTTGTCAGGGGATAGGTATGTATGCTTTAAATTTAAGGACCCCGGGGTCTAATCCACCTTTGACCAAATACCTTGATAGGTTATGGTTCTATTCTCCGGAGTTAGATCCTACTATCGGAGATAAATCAAATTTGTTTGATGCTATTAAAGCTAACCCATCAGACTACCAGATCCAGCTTGTATCTCCAGTTGGGTTCTTCACTGATGTGTATTCTGCGCATCATGAGGTATGGGGAACCAATAGGATAGATATGATTTCTTATGCCATTATGGGTGGGAATGATGTTCATAGTATGGAGCCTGTTGGTTTTGATACTGCTGGGCAAATAGGTATTGGTGAGGATAGGGTTACCTTTGGGAGATTCAGAAATGTATACCCTACACATTCTCAGGGAGATGGATTAATAAATGATGATTTAACTTTTAGTATTCAGGCAGCTACTGAACCTACATTACTTAGTTCTGATAATGAAGCAGATAGAAGTAGGACTCCTTATTTAGAAATTAGTCTTAGCTCTAATATTTATGACGAAACTTATGTTCTTGATGTAGCTACGGGAGATGATGCTTCAGCTAGATCTTTTCATGAACCTTGGTATGTGGTGAACATTATACAAAACGGGAAACATGTTCCCAATAATAATATCAATAGCTATAAACATATTGGAAACTATATAAAACTTACAAGTATCATAGGTTTAGGAAACGGTGAGCCTGCCCAATCTTATGAGCTTGTGGATGAGCGTGAGGAGGATGTACTAACTCTAGGAGCTTCAGCAACTCAGTATAGATATATTTGGGTGGATGATAAACCATGGCTAGGTGTGAATAATATAGCCGCTGGCACTGTTGATTCTTACCGAGCTGATCTTGGTTCTATGGGGTATTTTATTCCTTCTGGTGGTAGAACTTGTTATGGTATGTATTTGTATACTTATAGTGATCTTACTACTGGTCCACTAAAAGAAATCTCTTTTCCTTATCTCGAATATCCATCAGGAGAGTCTATATGTCCTGAGGCTGGGTCTACTATTGAGGTAAGATATGATTCTAATGCCTCCATCGATGTATTTCTTGGGGATATTGTAGTGGATGATGCTATTTTTGCACCGATAGATACTAATGTTACAAGGAATTCGGCAACGTTAACATCTGGTGGTGTCTGGCTTAATGCTCCTATGCCTTTTAAACAATTTAATTTCGCTTCTAGTTATGTTCGTCCAGATTATAAAACAGACGTTGAGCCTGATTCCACGTACTATATGTCATTTGTGCGTCAATGGCTTGTATCTTTTGGGTGTGAGTCTACTGTTAATCTTCCTTTTCTTTATAAAGATTATTTCCCTAATCGTAACTATGTCATTAGACCTGCTAAGTATGATGAGAAACCGACTGAAGATAGCTTAGAAAAATATTATGGAGATCATAGTTTATGGTATAATGGGTATATAGCTGACTATGGGGAAGAGTACCTGAGGTGGGGGTATGGAGGTTTTCATATTCCCGGTGGTGCTAACTTCGATTATCAAAAGTCATTACATCTGAGAGCTTTTACTAAACCATCTTCTGGTACTCAGGAGCAATTAAGTTTTATGAAGAGGCTTCATTGGTCTAGTGAAAGCTTAGTGGGATACCCTTCTAGTAGAGCTTTTATGCCCACCAACGTGTATGATTTGATGAACGATAAAGCTCAGCAGATAAGTATTTTATATGATGTTTTATCCGATAAGGGTAATAACCTATATGTAATAACTGATTATGGTGCTGGTTTGATCCTTACCGATAAGAAGATGCTTACTGATGCTGGTGGGAATGCTTTAACCATCCTCACCAGTGATAGTACTTTGGTTCAAGGTGAGTTGTGGTTAAATCCTAGTATAGGGTGTCCAAAAGAATTCTGGAGGGGTAAGACTGAAGGGAATGTTAAACTTCCTAATAATATTGTAGTCCCTGTGTTAGTGTTCCCCAGTTATACTGATATCATAATGCTTACCAATAATCAGTTCCTTGCTATAGCTGACAATAACCGGGAGAGAATACAAGAGAGGTTGGCTGGAGTAGATACCGCTGGTACAACATTTTCTACCTTGATGCATAGCGTTATCGATGAGTATAAGAACGATCTGGTATTTAGGATAGGAGCCTCCTCATTTATTTTCAACTTCGATCAGAATAATTGGGTTGGATCTATAATCCACAGAAGTCCTACAGCCGGTAAGGAAATAGTTAAAACCCTCTTCATTCCGTGGATTGAGACTAGAGATGCTAGGTCTACTGTAGCTCAAATTAGTTATAATCCTTCCGATTATCATAAAGATGTGGCATTTATGGTCGATTCCCCTATGCCGGTTAATGCCACCCCGTATTATCCGTATGTAATATTCTCAATTACTCCAGCGTTAGGATCTGCTGTGGAGTTCATTGATATGTTCATCAGTGCTACCCATAAGCCTTATAACGTTTTGGTTTCTATGGATCGTAATTTCAGTTCATTTGCAACTATACCTGCTAGCCAGATACGGGATTACAATACAGGATGGTATCATATAGATGGATTTCCTCAGGCTGGTGGTAGAAAGATGATAGGTAAGACCATGTTCGTAAGAATTAACTATCCTGATCATGCAAATTTCTATGGAATAAAGCTTGTGAAAACCGGATATCGTGAAATAATGGGGGGATAATTAGTAGGAAGTTAGATCAATTTTGTTTATATTTGTGTAAATTTTAAAACGAATAAAATGGTAACAAAATCAGTTAAAGGTCAACTCGTTAGGGAATTAGCAAAAGCAGCAAGGATCACAATTACAGAAGCAGATTTTATCTATGACGTGCTCATGGATTTATTTGTCTCCAAGTTGGAGAATGATGAGATGGTTCTTTTAAATGGTGTGGGGAGAATATTCCTGACCAACACCAAGAGTTTTAAATCAAACCTTACAAGTGTGAGTATCCCAAGGCACAAGAGGATTTGTTTTAAACCTAACACAAGGTTTGCAAGAAAGATCCGGGTTACAACCCGCGAGAATTCAATTACTTAAAAAATTAAACCGATGGCTGATAATTCTAGTATACTTTCAGGAGCACTTGGTGGAGCATCACTAGGTGCTGAGTTAGGTTCTATGATCCCCATTCCCGGGGTCGGAACTGTTTTAGGGGCTTTGGGTGGAGCTGCTGTAGGGGCTATAGCCGGGTCTAAGAAAAAGAAAGACGTGGAAAAAGCTATGGAAGCTATCGAAGCAATTCCTCCTGTTGATCCTAACATGCTTGATTTCAAGGATCAATTACGCAGAGAAAAAAGGGCAGTAGAGTCAGGGTTCAGTACAGAATTTCAGGTCTCTAGGGATTTGATTGGTCAGGCTGAAGCAGGTGGAATGTCTGTAGCTGCAGAGGTGGCTGCTACTAACCCGGCTCTTGCACTTATGTTGATGAATCAGGTATCTGGTCAGGCTGATGTATCTACCAATAAAGCTCTTGCAACTATATCCACAAAGGGTATGGGGTACACACAGATGCTTGGGGAGCTTATGGATAAGATGAGTCAGAGAGAGATTGATGTTAACATGATGAAGGCTGAATATAAAATGGGTCAGGCTATGGCTAACAAGAAAGACTTTAATGCTAACGCTATGGCTCTCATGGCTAAGTTTGGTCCCGGTGCTCTTGAGAAACTTATAGGTAAAGGATCTGGTTCTGTAGTTACTGATGCAATTTTAAATCAAGATACTGATCCGGTTCAAGGTAGTGGTGTGATTAATTATGAATAAAATAAATCGGGTTACTTAAATATTTTTTAATATGGCTGATAATCCCTCTGTTGTATCTGATGAATCAGGCAACAACTATGGTGGTATAGGTAGCATGAGTGGTGGTATCCAAGAGGCTCAAATGGCTTACTTGGATAACTTATTTAAATTATCCAGACATGCTGCTCCTGATACTACGAATAATCAATACTTTCCGGGTGCCAACAATGACATCAGTGCTGGTACTCTTGGAAGCAAAACCCTTGGCAGTGTTCCTATATTTGCAGCTGGTGGGGGTTTATTCCCATTTGATGTTATGGATGAGATGGAAAAAGCCAAGTACGAAGCTGAGGCCGAGTACTATAAAAAACTCAAAGAGGATCTGGATAAACCACTATTCGAAGAAAAATTACAGCTGGCCGATCCCTTTAAGCAACCGGCTTTCGCTAATAAAGTTCAAAATACTGTTGATGCTTTTCTCGATGGCTACGCGCGCAGGTTTGGGGGAGATTACACCAAGGCTTATATAGCTACAAGAAACGATAAGAATTTTCAGAAGACTATCAGAACGTACAAGGAATACACTGATATGTTTAAGAACGTGTTCGATCAGGCTGCTAAGGTTGAAACTGATCGGAAAGATCCGGATAAATATGTTTCTCCAGATGTAGTAAAAGCGGTAGATAAATTTTTATATGACCACGATAATCTGGAATCTCTCACTCCGGAAACTTTGCTTAATAGTGCTAAACAGTTTAAGTCCATAATGAGTGCTGACAAGCTGGCCGAAGCTGTTACTACTGGTTACAAGGACAGTGTTGTTGAATCATTTGGCAAGTCAAAGAGTATGTCTACCAATGAGCTGGATGTATGGCTTACAACCAAAGAGACTAATGAGGGAGCTGCTGAGGATATTATTAAGACAGCCCTTGAATCACCTACCTATTCATGGCTTAAGAATAACCCGGAGCAGAAGGCTATATTTGAACGCGGTGTAAAGAATAGGATCAAGAAAGGTCATGAGGTAGCGTTTAAGGAAATTAAGAAGGCTAACGCGGACCGGGATCTCGATCTTAAAAGTAAGGGATGGATGGATGAGTCTGGAAATCTCAAACTCAATGATAAGCCTGCGGCTTTAGTTAATACTGTGGGTAAAAATGCAGTTAGTTACCCATCCAGTGTTAAGCCCGTTCCTACTCCTATGGGTATGGTTGCTTATATTCGTAAGGATGATCAGTTAAGGCGTGTGAAATTAATTGGATCTTTTGATCTTCAACCTACATCGGAGTATGATATTGCGGAGTATGATGCGGGTGGTATTCCTACAGGTAGGTATGTAGAGGGTAGAGTAAATTTTAAGAATACCAGTATATATACCCCAGATATAATTAGATCTGTGGAAGGTACTCCTGAGAAAGTAGGTACTGGGCAAAGTTCTCCTGAGGTTACCCCGGCTGTTGTTGAGGATGCTATTACAGGGGAGCAGATCCCAATATTTGGTGAGACTACTATTTTGACTGAGTTTGATAACATGAAATCAACTATGGAGGCCACTATACCTAATTTAACGTATGTGCACGAAAAAATACCTGCTATTGTTAGGCCTAAGAGTGCGAGTGCTATAGAGGACTCTCCAGTTATAGTTCTTAGTAATAGTATGGATATTAGTGATATTAAACGAAATCTTAGGTACACATGGGGTAAGAAGGTATTATGGGGATGGGAGATTATTGAAGCTGCAAATAAAAATAATGACTCAAACAAAGATAATATATGGGGTACTGGGATAACATATTAGGATCACCGGAAGAACCTGATAAGGTACAAAAACCTAAGTCTAAGTGGGATGCTATTTTTGGCGGTACTCCAGTATCTGGTACTCCGTTTGCTGAGGTACCTGATAAAACAAAAGTTACCTCCCCGGGGTCTGCTGGAGCCGCTAGGTTTCAGTCATATCTTGATAGGGGGCTTGATCCAGTGACAGCTGAGCAAACTATGAGGGCAGATCGTGAGGCCCGAGTTAATAGTATAGCCACCATGGGTCAGGATATGGGTCAGGGTAATCCGATCAACATCCTGACTATGACTGAAACCGATAGTAAACTGTTTGGTATCTCCAAAAATAAACTCCGTAGAAAAGCTTTGGATGATGGTATTACCACTGATCCTTCCGAAGTTGACGAGGCTATTTCTCAATTGCAGAGTAAGATTCCTGTACAGCTAGGAATGGACTGGCTTAATAGGGAGTATAACACTAAGCAGTATTCCATAGATGTAGCTCTTGATCTTAAGGATGCTACAACTGAAAATGTTTTGCAGGATGCTTATACCTATTGTGGGAAATATCTTGATGATAACGACAAGAAAAGATCTGACATCAATCGCCAGCTTAAGGAAGAGAGGGCTAAACCTAATGAGGAACGTAGCTTGGTTAAGGAACGTTCTTTATATACCCAGCTTAGTAGTATGGGTAAAACTTATACCGATGAAGATGGTAACGTGATAGATCCTGAAAAGGCTACACCTGAGCAGACGGATTATATGAAGCTTATTGATAAGTATTATAAAGAATTTGATGAGGGAGTGGGTGCAGGTGAGACAGATGAGGATAAGTTGGCTAAAGCTTTTGTGGAGCAGTATTCTTTTGTAAAATCTCTGGATGAGCTTTATGAATCAGATGTTTTACCTTGGCAAGAAAGTATGATTAAACAACAGGCTGGTCCGACCTCTTTTGGTGGTAGTAAGGCTGTTATGCCTGAGCAAATGAAGAATATAGTTGACAGGCGTAGGGATGCTTCTGCTAAGCTGGCTGCTTTGTCTAAGCTTTATCTGGCTAATGAATCCCCGAGTAATGTTCGTAAAAATATTAAATATCATCTCCAGTCTTCTTTAAGTGCTGCTGCTAGTGGTCTTATAGGACAGGGAGCGGTGACTGCCTTAAAAGAGGATCTTGGCCAGACTGAGAGGGATATGCTTGATGCGGCTCAGTCTATCATGTATTCAAAAGGTCTCCCTGTTCCAAAAGATATTGAAGAGACTTTTGACAGAAGTCTTCTTGAATATGCGAATGAAACAGCTTCCAGTGTGATGGGTATACTTCCTATTATTGCTGTGGCTGGTGGAGTTACAAGTGGTGTAAAGATGGCATCAGGTCTTGATGTAATTCAGCAGGCTTGGAAAACCGGTAACGCTTTTCAGAAGGCCGCGGCCTCAATGATAGAACCAGCATTAGCTGAGATACAGTTTCTAGCTATGGGATCGGCCCCCGGTACCGGAGTAGGTTTTGGGACTGCTATGCAGACGCTTCCTAAGGTAGCTTTGAAAAATCCTATAGCAAATGCTATGATGCAGTTTGTTTTAAAGCCTACCATGATTACTTCAGGTATGTTGGCTGGACGGGTAGTTGAGTCTGGTATCGAAGCTATGTCTGCTTACAAACCTTTTGAAGAAGTTCTGGCAGAGAATTTTGGGGATGATAAAGAACTGGCCGGGTTATTGATTGGTAACTTCATGTTTGGTTTCGGTCATAAGACTGTTCCTCCAAGTAAGTACCCGGAGTTAGAAGCATTCTCCAAAAAGATGCGTGATAAGGGCAATAAATTTGAAGCCGATTTCATAGATGCTCATGTAAAAGCTTTTAAGAAAGCTGATCAGGCTGCTGAGAAGGTAAATACTAAAGGTATGTCCGAGAAAGAGGCAGCTGAAGCTAGGGATGTTGCAGCTGATCAGGCTTTGGCGAAGGAGCTCTCTACTCGTAAAGAGGATGCCGGTTTTAAGGAGAGGGTTGTAGCACCAGAAAAGGTGTCTATTGTTCTTCGTAAAACTCAGGTAGTTGATCCTGAGGGTAAACCTAAGCTTGTATATCATCGTACATATAAGGTTTTCAATACATTTTCCAAGGAGCCGGGGATGGAGAAATCATCCGGAAGTAAGGCCAACTCCAGAACTAATGAGTTGACTATGTTCTTTGAAGATGCTGATGCTGCAGCTGAGTCCGGGTTTGGGACTAGAACTGAAAGCCGTTATCTTAATTTTACCAACATGAAGGATGTAGGTAACATCAGATCTCTTACAGCTCAAAAGATAAAAGACTTACAGGCTGATGGATTCGATGGTATAAAAGGATGGGAGCGTATAAATGGTGAGAAGAAAGTCGTGTATGCTGCTTTCAGGACCAGAGGTATTGTTAAGGCTGAGAGTGTAGATCCTTTTAAATCACATAATGCTGAGGTTCTTAGGAACTGGGCTGGTCGTGTTCGGGAAGCTAAGGGATCTTTGTCGCCTAAACCGGGTGAATTATACAGTAGAATCCCCGGGGTGGATAAAGCATTTGATCTGGCTGTAGAAGGTCTGGCCAAGTTTCTTGAACTGTCGGCTGATGTAGTTCAGGGGGTATCCAAATCTTTTGCAATCTTCAGTGAAAATATAAAGAACAGCGAGGAGTATAAAGCATTAGATCCTGAGATGCGAGCTAAGATCGATAAGGAGATTCAGGCAAAGCTTAGGAAGGCCGCTGAGGATGCTAAACCCGGTGCTCGTAGGGATTATGATTTAGGTATTGCAAAGACTGCCCATGAACAGGCCAAGAATGAGGTTCTCCCGGGGTTTAAGTCTACTGGTGAGGCCATAGCTAAGGAATTAGGAGCTGAGTTCACAGCTGATGTTAAGACCCCTGAGAGTATGGTTTCCAAGAGAGAGCGTGAGAATCTCGCTGATGTGATGGAAGCTGATGATCTGGTTCGTGGATCTATTACTGTGGATGATCCTAGGAAAATTAATTCTGTGATCAGGAGGCTTAAGAAAGAAGGTTATTCTGTAAGTATTAAGAGGGTTGGTGATAAGGAGTCCGGGAGACGTGGGATAGTAGCTACTAAAAATGATAAAGGTATAGGTACTGAGATTCAAATACATACTAAGGAAACTCTGGAAGCCCAGAGAAAAGCTGATGAGATACGAGATAAGTACCGTACAGAAGGTGTACCAGAGACGGTTGACGTAAAAGGTACTACTAAAGAATTTAAGTCTGCTAATGAGGAAACTTTTACAGATCCTGAGAAGTCTCCATTACGTGGTAAACAGTATGCCATTTTAACGGCTGAGAACCCGGGTGGTAAAGCTTTAACCCCGGAAGAGAATGCTGCGCGTAATGAGATACTTATAAAGGAACTTAGGGAAGCTGGGTTTGAACCTATACCAGTTGAAGGACATTATGGAGGTAACCCGGAACATTCTTTTATAGTCCCCGGAATGACCGATCCCATGGCTTTAGAGTTTGGTAAAAGGCATGGACAGGAGAGTGTACTAACTCCTAAAGGTTTGATATATCAGGATGGAAAAGTTAACCCAGCTGATCTTACCAAAATAAATTTTGCCGGGGATCAGGCAGATTATTATTCCAAGATAGACATAGGGGGTAAAGAAGTAAAGTTTTCTATACCTATAGATTTTGATACTAAAGTGCCTCTGGAAAAATCTTCTAGACAGGTATATGAAGAGAGTATGACCGAGTCGCGTAGGTTGTATAATGAAGCTTACGCCCCTGTGGAGGATGTTAATCTTGATGGTAGTCCTGCTAAGACAGCTTTGGATCGTAAGATGAAGGCTCTAGAAATTCCTGTAAGTCAGCAGAAGGAGTTGAAGAAGTCATGGACTGAGACTAAACAGAGATTACTTGGGGAGCTTCGTGGTAAAAATGATGATATGAAAAAGGCCTTTAAGGATTATGTGAAAAACATGAACCTTACTGGTTTAAATGTGAAGCTTCGCAGAGCTATGCTTAACCGGGTGAATGAGATCGACTTTAATAAGCCCAAGTCTCTGGAACGGGCTATATCATATTTCGATAAGATCATTGATGATGCTACTTTTAGGTACAATGTCATTGAGTATGAGAGGACTCTGAATAAACTTGCTCAATATGTTTCTCCAAATTATCTTCTCAAGAAAGTGAACAAGATTGTGAAGAATAAGGTTGGTCCTACTGGGTTACCTTTGGCCGATGAATTAAAAAGTATCCGGAAGGATATGCTGGAAGGAGACTGGGAGAGGGCTCAGGATGCTATAAATAGTATGCTTAGTATTTATGAGAAGGAAAATAGGCCTTTCACCGATAAGGAGCTTGCTCATATTACCAGATTAAATTTTACAGGTCTTTTGAATAGTACCAACAAAGCCGATATTCGTCAGCTGCAGGGAGCTCTTAGGGATCTTAAAGATATTATAAAGGTTGGTAAGACTAAAGCTGCTGCCAGAAGGATGATAGAGGCTGAGCGTATAGCTAAGCTTAATCAGGATATTTTTGAGATTCTGGATCAGAAACCCGGTAAACCTGTTCAGCTTGATCAGCATATCGCGACTAATGAGAGAGTGTCTCTGGCCACTAAGCTTGGGATGTATGTGAACTGGATGCAGCTTGATAGTTGGTTTACTCTGTTAAATAAGTTTTCTAAGTGGGATAAAAGTAGTGCCCCCTATCAAAGTGTTATTAATAAAGTACTTGGTGGTGCTGTAGTAGAAGCTGATGTTAATGAGTACAGGGCTAAGACTCAGAAATTTACTGAGGTTCAGGATAAATTTAGGGAAATATATGGTACTAACAAGGACTCAGAAATAAGACGAATTAGTAGTGAAAATACAACTAAACTTCATGATTTAAAGTATAATAACTTACTCGGGGAGCCTGAAACTCGTCAAATGACTATGAACCAAGCTTATAAGGTTTATATGGAGTTACAGGATTTGTCTCTGTCTAGGGCTAACGAAGCTGGTGGATGGATGCGTGATGGTGAGCTTACTAGTAAGGGAGAAGCTTTAATGAATTTGCTTACACCGGAGGCTAAGGCTTGGGCTGACTGGCAACTTAATGAATTCTATCCTAAATATTACGATAGGATTAATGAGGTGTATAGGAGAATTTATGGTACCGATATGCCCATGAACGAGAAGTATTCTCCAATATTTGTATCAGAAAAGGTAGGCAGTAAGCAAGGATCTGATGTAGATTCTATGTTAGCTGAAGAGACTGTTTTAAGTGCTGCTTCTAATGGTAACCTCAAGACTAGGACCAATCATAATAAACAGTTGGCGTTAATAGATGGTGATAAAGTACTTACTAATTATATAGAAAAGATGGAGTACTTTATAAACTGGTCAGATGCTATGCAATTATTGAATAGCACTTTGGTGCGAAATGGTGATATTCGTGCAGCTCTCAGGCAGAATTTTGGACCCGCATCACTTAAAGTTATAGACAGCTTTATGACCGATTTCTCCAGAGCTCCTAAGGATCTACATAGGGTGACCCAAGCTATGGATAACTTCAGGAAGAATTTTACTGTAGCATCTCTTGCCATTAAGCCTACGGTTTTCTTCGCACAGCTTACAGCTCTTCCTGCATACATGGAACAAGTTCCTATAGCTCAGTATGCCAAGTATTTTGCCGAAACTGCTGTACATTGGATCGGGAAGAATGGGAATTTGGAAATTTTCGACTATATAAAGAATGACCCATTTTGGAAAGAGCGTTATATGCAGGGGTGGGATCGTGATGTTATTGACTCTATGCAGAAGGATTTGATGACCGTTCAGGGGCGTGGTGGGCTGGATAAATTTAAGGATATGTCCATGTTTCTGACAAAATATGGCGATATGGGAGCTATCTTAATTGGTGGTATTCCACTATATCGTTATGAGTATGAAAGAGCTATAAATGGGGGAGCTACTGAGAGGGAAGCTAGGGCTAGAGCTATGGCTTCGTTTACGGATGCAACCAGAAATTCACAGCAGGCTGGTCAGGTCTATGACCTATCTGTTATACAAAGGGCCAATTCCTTTACAAAGATCCTGACTATGTATAAAACTTCTCCATTTCAATATCATAGGAAGGTGGCTGGGGCTTTTAGAGATCTTACACATGGAAGAGGTAGCGCAACAGCTAACCTTAAGACTTTGGCTATCTATCATGTTTTATTACCTCAGTTATTTCAGATGGTGGGTAACGGGTTTAAGTGGGACAAGGAAGAGCAGCTGCAGGCACTTGTTCTTGGGAACTTTAATGAGATATTCATAGCTGGTGATATTCTTAAGGGTATTCAAAATACTCTTAATGGATTACCTTTTGCTTATCAGATGTCTCCTATTGAATCTACCGGAAAATCAGCTCAGCAAGCAGCGCAGCATTTAAAGAAGGCTAACATAGATGCTATATTAAAAGAGGCTGAGAATGTGTCTATGCCCGATCTTTTAAAAGCTGTAGAGGATATAGCCAAAGTAACGGGTGATCTTACCGGCACACCCATGAGAGGTTTGTATAGTATAGGTAAAGGTGTGTACGATGTGGCTGAGGGTGAGCTTGAGGATAAGGATGCTATGCATAAGGTTCTTAGAATAATGGGCTGGTCTGAGTATGCTTTGGAAGCCGGATCTAAGAGTAAGTTTGATGATGAAGCTCCGATGAAAGTATTAAAAAAGGCTATGACAGATGATAAGACTCCTACTCTTCATGAGATTTATGACTTAGAGGATAAAAGAGTAAATCAAACTAAGAAACCTGTAACTCCTGCAAAACCAAAGGGGAATTTACCAAAATTTTAATTAACTTTGTAAAAACATAAATATCGATGGCACAATTTGCATTATCTCTCATAGATCCCGTAACTGGGGCCGCTGACATACAGGTATCCGGAGGGGTTATCTCTATATCAGATCATTCTAATTATGATGATGTTTCTCCGGAGGCTGCTCATGCAAGGTCTAATTTCTCTGATTTTTATAAGATAAAGATTGTTGAACCTAATCTTGCGGAATATTGGTATTCATCCATAGGTGATGGTAATGGGGTTGTCATAACCCCAAGTGCCGGATCTGCTGGTGATCCTTCGGTGGATTATGATTATGCCGCTGGGGATGGTCAGTACTGGATATACGTATACGCTATTCCGACATACGCTGTTGGTGCCTCATACTTGTTTTCTACAGCTCCTTGTGTATATTATAATGATAAGATCTGGAGAGCTCTGCAGAATTCTAGTAGTCAGGTGCCTGTAGAGGGGGCTTATTGGACCGAGGTAGCTGAGCTCGATGCACTATCAACTAAGTACAGGTTAGCTCAGAGGATTGTCGTGTACGCGGAAATGAAGCGTTGCTATGCTCGGAGAGTTTATAATAGTAATATTTTAAATAACCGGATTGGTGAGAATTGGGAAAAACTTTTGAAAGATCCTGAGTTTATTGATGCTGTAAGATTGTTTATAGCCATAAACAGTATACCCGTATTAATGGCAGCTGATGATTTTACCTCTGTAGATACAAATATAAATTTCGGAAAGCAAATAGCATCTAAATATTAAATTTATGTCTGCAGAGAATACTTTTGCTAGGGAGGTTAGTAAATATAATTCTCGTAATGTATACGGGATTATACGAAATTTATCTGATCAAGATGAGTTGTTAAAACTTTTAAATAAGCAACTTATTTTACAGTGCTTAGGGGATAGCTCATGTTTGGAAGAATTTACTACAGAGGAGGTTAGTATACTTACTGGGAGATTAGCTTTAAAATCAGAATTTTATGGCTAAGATTTCCGGTATATATCAAATTCAATCTAAGATACATCCTGATCGGATTTATATTGGGAGTGCTGTAGGATTATATCAGAGATGGTGGGTACATTTATGCAATTTAAAAGCTAATAAACATAGGAATAATAAACTTCAAAATCATTTCAATAAATTTGGCGAACAAGATCTCCAATTTATTGTGTTAGAAGAGTGTGCTAAAGATTTTCTTATTCAAAGAGAGCAATACTATATTGATACTTTAAATCCTTGGTTTAATATTTGTAAAATTGCTGGGAGTATGTTAGGATTTAAGTTCTCCGATGAATCAAAACATATTATGAGTAAGATAAAAATAGGAAAACCATCCGGAAGAAAGGGTGTGAAGTTCTCTGAAGATCATAAACGTAATATAGGTAAAGCAAAAATAGGTTGTATTCCTTGGAGTAAGGGTAGAAATTTTTCTGGTGAGCATAGACAGCATTTGAGTAATGCTCATATAGGTATTAAGCAATCTAATGAATCAAAATTGAAGAAATCTATAGCATTGAGAGTACCGGTGCTTCAGTATGATTTACAAAATAATTTTATACGTAAATGGGATGGTGCTATAACAGCTTCAATAGAATTATCAATAAACCAAGGTCATATCAGTAGTTGTAGAAATGGTGGTCGTAAGACAGCCGGGGGTTTTATTTGGAGATATGAATCTGATAAAACAGTATTATAATGGATGATTTTCTGGATGGTAATAGTGTATTTATAGGAGGATCTCCAACCCCTCCTATTGTTCCTAGTATAGATTTAGATCTTGGTGATAAATATCGCCAGAGTGATTATATCTATGGTAGGGATGTTACTAATACTGCTTCTGAGGGTGGTTACTGGAATCGTATATTTAACACACTATCACCAAAGGTATTATCTGATAAGGTATCTATCGGAGCTGCTTCTACCGTATACGATGAGCAGTTATATGTAAACGGACGTATTTATGCCTCTGGTGGTTATCGTCTTGGTAATGCTGCAACTATTACTCAGGATTATCTTGGTAATCTGGTATTTAGTGATAGTATAACAGGGAGTGCCACCCTTGCTCAGTTATTAGCTGGCGGGAGCGGTAACGTTACAGTTTCAGGGGTTCCTTCCTCAGGACAGCTTGCAAGCTGGGTTAATGGAAATACGCTCCAAGGAATAAATGCATCTTCGTTAACATTCAACCAGAGCCAAATCATTAACCTTACTGCAGATTTGGCTGGAAAAGCTTCAACTATTCATAATTTGGTGGATGTGGTAAATCATCCAGTTTCGGGATTAACTAATGGACAGTTTCTTAAGGCTATTTCTGGTACTTCTTATGGTTTCGTAGCTCATGGTTTAACAGCTGCTGATATAGGCCTTGGTAACGTTACAAACCACACTCAGGTTCGTAAAATAACTTCATCCACAAATAACGCGGTGGTTAGGTGGGATGGGGCTACAGGTGATTTGGTACAGGATTCTTTAATGATACTGAGTGATGCCGGTTCTCCTGATATACCTGCCGGGCAAACTTACAACGTAGGGGGTGTTCCTCATACCCATTCCGGGCTTCAGGTTACTGATCCCACCTTAACTGCTTTAGCTGCACTTGATGGTACTGTGGGATTTATTTATCAGACCGGTACAGATACTTTTACTAAGTATGGATTTGCTGGGACAGGTTCTGCAAACACTGTTGCTAGGTCTGATCATAATCATGGTGGTACCTATATTTCAGATCTTGCTACATATTTTGGGACATTAACTGCTAATTACGTATATGCTTCCCCGGATGGATCGGCTGGGTCCCCTACCTTTAGGGCTTTAGTCTCGAATGACATCCCCACCCTTGCTCAGTCTAAGATAACCAATTTGGTATCAGACCTCTCGGGGAAGCAACCTTCTTCTACAATACTTACAACTCTTAGTGCTCTTGGTAATTCCGCTGGCTATCTTTATAACAACGGATCTGGGACTTTAAGTTGGGGGTCCCCAGCAGGTACCGGGAATGTATCTAACAGTGGTACCCCTGTTGATAATCAGTTGGCTATTTGGACAGATACTACTCATATTGAGGGTATTACTGGATTTACTTTTACTTATACTTCTCTAGGTTTAGGAGATTTTAATATACCGGTGAATACCTTAACCTTGGGGGATTCTATTGATGGTAGTGCGTGGATTGCTGGAGCTGATGGTTATCCGGGATATACAGGTGGAGTAAGTTTAACTATTGAAGCGGGATCGGGTTATTCTGTAGGTACGTCTCAAGGTGGTTCTCTGGGTCTTATTGGAGGATCTTCTTCAGGGGAGTTGTATGGAGGGCATGTATTTATTGTCCCCGGACAGGCTACAGCTGGTTATGGAGGAAATCTTTATCTTCAGAGAGGTTCAGGTATTGTTTCTGGATTTATTTATATGGGTACTGGAATAGCGGGACATCTTTCTGCTAAAACGTCAGAGACTAATGTGGTTTATTATGATCCATCTACAGGATTAATAACTTATGGAGCAGCTATTTCCGGTGGGGGTGGTGATGTATTCTTATCAGGTACTCCTGTTGATAATCAGATAGCTGTCTGGACAGATGATCATACCATAGAGGGTACTACCGGGTTAACTTTTGCTTCTGCTACATTATCCATCACAGGGAGTATTGCTCTATCTGGTGGGGATAGGTCTATATCTATAGCTAACGCTCCCGCATCTACAGCTGGTTATGATATTACTTTGATGGGTGGAGCGGCTGTTACTGCTTCCTATGCCGGGGGTGATGTGTTTATTTATGGTGGTACTCCCGGTAGTGGAGGCACTAGGGGAAATGTTTATTTTGGTACAGGATCTGTAGGGTATCTTCCAGCAAAAAGTGCTGAGACTAATGTGGTTTATTATGATACTTCTTCTGGTAAACTTAGTTATGGTGCAACGGCTAGTGGTTTGGTGAACCATGGATTGGTTAGTTCTTATCACACTGTTTCCGGGTTGACCACAGGTCATTTTCTTAAGGCAACCAGTTCTACATCATTTTCATTTGGAGCTCATGGACTAACGTACTCTGACGTAGGAGCAGCTGCTGCTTCACATTCTCAGACTGAGTCTTCAATTACTTTTACAGATATTACTACCGGAAACGCTACAACTGGTGCCCATGGTTATTTACCTAAGTTGGGGGGTGGTACTACTAATTACCTCAGAGCTGATGGTACTTGGGCAGCACCTCCCGGGGGGACAAGTTATTGGCAGCGTAATGGTACGACACTTTCTCCACTGACTTCGGGGGACATTTGTCAGGTTAATACTTATTATGTTGGTGCTGCTATAGAAGGAAGTTTAACTACTGTAGCAAACACTTCCTTTACTGTAAGTGCTAGGGATGGTCTTTCAGGTACTGTTACAGGTAGGGATTTATATCTTCGTGGTGGTGCTCCTTATAATACTTCTGGGGCTGATGGCGGTAATGTATATATAAGAGGAGGCGCAGCTATAGCCGGGGATTCTGGGTCTAGTAATGGGAACGTTTATATATCACCGGGTAGTCCTTATGGTTCTTCTGTTATAGGTAATGTGTATCTTGGCGATTCCTCTTATGGATCTACAGCGGTGATGCTTACTACTCAAGGATCTAATACTAATGTTAGTTTATACATAAGAGCTAAGGGAACTGGAAATATTTCTATTGGGGATGGAACCAATGTGGTGAATATTTATGGAACTAATACAGGAATATTTGCAACAACAATAACCGTAGGTAATGATGCTGCTTCTACAATTACCGGATATGCTGGAAATAGTGGTAGTGTTCATGGTAAGAATTTAACCATGAAGGGCGGTAACGCCTATGGAACCGGTAATAATAATGGTGGTAATATTTATTTACATGGTGGAACCAATGCTGGTACTGGTACTGTAGGTAATACTTATCTTGCTTATAATGGGACTACAGCGTATGGTTATGTAGGTATCAGAGGTCCGGCCAGCACATCTCACGCTTTATATGTTACTGGATCTGTATATTCTACTAGCACAATGAATGCTACTGATTTTGTTCAGACATCTGATAAACGTCTTAAAACTGAGATAGAATCTTATGTACCTACTTATATGGACATAGATTATAAACAGTTTAGGATAAAGAGTGACCTTACTCAATTGCGTTATGGTGTTATCGCTCAGGATTTGGCCAAGATTAATCCAGCCTTAGTAAGATATGATGATAAAGGTATGCTGTCTGTTTCTTATTTTGATTTGTTAGTTTGTGAGATAGCTTACTTAAAAAATAAAATTAGGCAACTAGAAGATGAGTGTTCCTAATAACAATACTTTTGGCCTTGATGCTGTGAGGTCTGAATTAGGGTTATCATATCCTAGCTCATTAGGTGCTTGCTTTGCTGCTGCTGTGGATGCTAATTTTGATCCTGATTATAAAGGAGCAAAGGATAGGTTATCTAATTTTAGAAATTATGGTATCTCTGGGAAGGTAGAAATAGTGGATATTGTTTCTTATCCATGGTTTTCTGGGGATCAGCCCGGGTTAGGCACTTCTAAACAGAATTTGTTTATTATCCTTTATAAAACGGGTGTAGATTTTCCTACTAGTGACTTATTAAATAATCTTCGCATAGTAAAAAAACAATCGGATAATAGTGATTTATTTAATTTTGGAAACGTAAATACTGCTTGGTTTAATACTCAAAAATTAAAATCTGTTATAGTTAAAGATGATTATAGCTGCGAAACTTTAATATCTCCACAGGGTCTATATTTTTATTTTGATATGGGTACGAATGGTATCGCTTTTACTGTTAATTCATCAATAGTTATTACATCCGGTAGATACATAAGAAAAGATTTTAATTTAGTGGCAGGTACTACTACCCCAACGTTACTAACAGTTTCTCCAACATCTGTAGAATTTTTAAGTAACGGTGCACCAATTACTGATGCTACTCTTTCATTCCACACTACACCTACAGGGGGTTATTATTATGTTCTGATAGATGATGCTTGGATCAGTATAGCAAGGGATTATAGTAATTCTATGGTTGATAATACAGTGTCAGTATCTACTAATTCCGGAGCAGAGCGTACGTCATCATTTCTTGCTAGATCAGTTTGTGGTAAGGTGGATAAAGTTGTTACTGTGCTACAGAGGGCAGAGGGTTATTCCAGTACATGGTCTAGTTATATATCACCTAGCTTAGATTATATCTCTAGTGGTACGATGTATGTTATCTGTACCAACATGACTACAACTATGAATAGTCAGCAGAAAACTTTTTACTGGCAAACGAGGGATGAGTATAATAATGTTTTAAATAGTGGGAGTTTTGCATCCGGGTTACTAAATGCTGGGCAAACCTCAAACCATAATTTTTATGTTGGGTCTACGTGGGTAACATGTTATATGTCACCTAATAACTCAGATTGGTATTATTTTGCATCTAATTAGTAAGTGTAATGGCTGATTTAATGAACATGGGAGGAGCGGTTATTGATGGACATCCTAATAGGAGTGTGGTTTTGATAACCCCTGTAATAGATGATTTGAATCTTGGAGAAAGGGGTCCTGCAACTACTTCTGAACCTTCTCTAGGAGTTCCTCCGGTGGATGGGTATGTTCTTTCTAAAGATACTGATGGGACTGTTCATTGGATCCCTATGGTAGCGACCCCTAGTGGGGGAGGTGACGCTTCTGATGTAATAGCTTATCCGGTTATTTCTACTACATTGGTTCCCGGGACCAACACAATAGTCACCACATTAACGGATAAACCGTATTCGGTGGAGGTGTGTGATTCTAACGGAATTGTTTTGAGTGGATCTTTCCTTGTTCAGGCTGTTATGGTAACGGGTAATTGTGTAATTTATATAGATAGTTCTGATACTCTGGATGTTGATATTAAAATACTTATTCCTAGGCCGTCTGGGGATACAACCACGGAAGGTATCAAAGCTTACCCCACAATTAGTCATACTATTCCGGTATCAGATGCTTACAGAATTCTTACTACTCTGACATCAAAACCTTATATAATTGAAGTTTACGATGAGAATGGTCTTATTATAAGTCCTCCATCCATTTATATACAGGTTGTATTGGTTGGTAGTGTGTATGCATTAGATATCTCTACCGGTGTTGAATTACCAAATGTTGAAATTAAAATTTTGTATCAATGAGAAAAATAGTTTTTGTACTTTTATTATTTCTTAGTACTTTGCAACTTTGTGGTCAGAGATGGCTTCCTCAGTATGCGAAGTATTCCTATAGAGATAGTGTCCAGTTTAACAGTGATGTAAAATTTATGATTCCGCTTAGATTAGAGCAGTCATTTACTCTTGGTGGGATAACTGTTACAGCTAACGGACTTGAGATGAATACAGCACTTGATGGAATACTAGCTACTGCATCGGAGTTAAATGCTAATGTTGGTATTACCGGTAATATTCAAACCCAATTGAATGGGAAATCAGCTACATCACATCTCCATTCTGGTGTATATGAGCCTGCTTTGGGTAATCCATCAGTTGCCGGGTATATACTATCTTCTACTGTTGGTGGTGTCAGATCTTGGATAGCACCCGGTACCGGAGGGACCGGCATGGTTTATCCCGGGGCTGGTATAGCTAAATCTACCGGAAGTTCATGGGATGTATCTGTTACGGATAACTCTGGAAATTGGAATACCGCTTATAGTTGGGGTAATCATGCTTCAGCCGGGTATTATGTAGGTAGTAGTTCTACTATTCGTAATTTGCTATCCTCCACGATTACGGGGATAACTTATACAGGAAGTACTGGAGTATTTTCGTTAGCTGCTGGATATGTTCTTCCAGCTACTATTGACGTATCTAATTGGAACACAGCATATAATTGGGGTAATCATGCTAGTGCAGGTTATCTTACAACAGAGACATCGCATGCTGATGTATTGGTTGACGGTGATTTCACTAGTCAGGGTATTATGTTAAGAGGAGGCACTTCGGGTGCTTATTCTATTTTAACTAATAATTCCGCAAACTGGAATACCGCTTATGGTTGGGGAAATCACGCTAGTGCAGGATATTATGTGGGTAGTAGTTCCACAATACGCGGATTATTATCTTCTTCAGCTACTGGATTAACTTATACAAATACAACTGGAATTTTTTCTTTAACAGCTGGGTATAGTATTCCAACTACATCAAGCCAAACTAATTGGGATTTTGCTTATGAGGAGGCTATTGATACTGTTTTGTTATCTGATGTTGCTTTACTTAAACATGTATTATTTAACGCACAGATCGGTACAAGTTATACTCTTGTACTCACTGATGATGCAAAAATTATTACGATGACTAATAGTTCTGCCAATACACTTACAGTTCCGCTTAATTCATCCGTTGCATTTCCTGTAGGCACTCAGATTACCGTAGTTCAGAATGGGACAGGTCAAACTACGATAGCTGCTGCTACATCGGGGGTTACAATCAGATCGGCAGGCTCTGCCCTTAAATTACGTGTTCAATATTCAAGCTGTACCCTGATAAAAACGGCAACAGACACATGGTTGATGCTTGGTGATATAACTAATTAATAATCAATTAATTACAACATGAGAAAATTCCTAATTAGTATTTTATTAGTAATTGTTAGTATTAGTGTATCAGGTCAAATGATGCTTCCGGGGGTTGTTGCTTCGTCAAGGCAAACTTCATCTTCGACTCTTAACAACGGATTAATTGCCAGATGGGATTTAGATGAAAGTACTGGTACTTTAGCAGTAGAAGAAGTGAATGGACATGATGCCACTCTATATGGTTCTATAGGGCATAGCACTGATGCAGTTACTGGATACGCTTTGGATTTCTCAGGAGCAACCGGACAATATGGATCAGCAGCTAATCATGCTGATTTTCAAGTATCTACTACGGTAAGCGTTTCATTATATGTTAAGTTTGATGCAGTTCCGGGAGCATCGGAGTATACTTATTTTCTATCTTATAGCACTTCAGGTGCACCTTATCAGGCTATGCATGTTTATCGTGATGGTGATGGAGCTATATTTTTTGCTGTGTATAATACTTCGGGAACTAAATATTATGCAAGGACTAACTATGGATATTCACTTTCAACTGGTGTATGGTATCATATTGTAGGAGTTTGTCCCGGAACCGGTGGTGCAATGACATTATATATTAATGAAACTAATGTTGTTGGAGCATCTAATACTCTAACAGGAACTATATATCAATTTAACGGTCCTGTTTATTTAGGTGCTAATGCTAATACATTTAATGGTAGGATGGACAATATCAGGATCTATGATCGTGAACTTACAACTGCTGAAATATCAGAACTTTATGATGAACTCCCATGATATGAAAAAAATACTTTCATTAATATTATTTCTTTTCCTTTTCGGTTTGTCAATTGGACAAACTACTTATTATGTGTCTCCGACAACTGCATCACCTGCAGGAAACAATGCCAATGCTGGAACCATATCTGCTCCTTGGGCTACACTTAGTTATGCTATAAGTCAGGTTACAACATCTGGAGATATTATCCATGTGAATGCAGGAATCTATCCAGCTATTTCAACGCAGATGTTATTGGCGAATGGAGTAAGCATTGAGGGTGCAGGTAGGGATGTTACTACAATACCATTAACCTACTCGGCAGGTGAGCCTTGTATAAAGGCTGAAACATATGGTGCTTGGTCAAATAAAACTGTCGGATATCATAATATATCAGGAATAAAGTTTGTCGGATCAACCACTCCGGGAACTCCTATCGGCATAGTGGCAATAGGAATAAACTTCAGGCATCATACTGAAATACACGATTGTGTGTTTGAGGATTTCGTTAAGTCAGCGGTAAGCTTTATTGGGGAACCCACTTACAGTATTGATGATGATATAGCTAACAGGGTTGACAATCCTTATGAAACGAGGGCGGTCGAACAGGCATGGTTGCCATACGCAGACAGTTTTTGCGAGGGAAATAAATTTTACAATAATATAGTACATAATTCATGCGGACTTGAAGAGGGAACAATGTACTCAGGAGAACTTGAATTTTCAATGCAGGATGGTTTCCTTGTTTATGGGAATACTATGACTGCTTTAGGTAGGGCAGGAAATGGAAATGGTGTTCCAATAAAAATGATTATTGGCTTCAATAAAAATACAAAAATATACAACAACAATCTGAACGCAGGGCATAAGTCACAAAACTATTGGCAGTTCGGTATTGAAATATGGTGCGATCTTGGCGGTCTTGAGATATATAACAATATAGTGAATGGGTCGATTGACTTGTGTGACTCTTGGGATCAGTATGGTGTTGGATATGGAGCAAGGATATTTGACAATGACATTGGCTATTCTACAATCACAAATCAAAATGATGCAGGTATAGTAATAGAGGGTTCTCACTTAGGAACTTATATCTTCAGGAATAGAATTCATCATGTAGGAAGGGGTATTAGTGTAAACAATAATCCATATTCAACCACAACTACACATGACGGAGTTTATGTTTATGATAATTTACTGTATGAATTAGCAGGGAATGCTTATCAGACATGGGGGATTCATTGGGACTATGAAGTCATTCAGAATCCGGGGGTGATATGGAAAAATTGGTACATTCAGCATAACACTATAATTGCATCTTCTTCTGCTCCCGATCCTACTTATTATGGTATTGTAATTCCGACCGTTCAAAGGTTTGATGGATTTTATGTTGAGAATAACATACTTATTAATTGGGAACGTGGTGCTATATGGGGAACTGGTACAAGGACGCAGGCTACAAACATATTTATACGGAATAACTTAATCTTTGATAGTTACAACAACAATGATCCGGTTTATGTGAATAGTTATCCGACAGCAGGAA
>Ga0172380_10003061_pt1 | contig 23944 bp, 23 predicted proteins | sample Leawe162metaG_FD_119747 | JGI IMG/M metagenome (GOLD analysis project Ga0172380, IMG submission 119747) | Leachate microbial communities from a municipal landfill in Southern Ontario, Canada - Leachate well 162 metaG | ecosystem: Engineered > Solid waste > Landfill > Unclassified | place...
AATACCCCGATGCTTTGCATCGGGGATGAATGCCAGCCCGTAGCGTAGCGATAGCGAAGCGGAGGATTAACAAACTTTTCCGCAGGAATACCGCGACGCCTTGGGCGCGCGGTAGTTTATTTATCCGCAAGGATACCAAACCCAAAGGGTTTATTGGCTGTCCGGGGCTCTGCCCCGGCGATGTTTGGCGATACCGCAGTGTCTTGGGTGCGGTAGTTTATGGAAGCAGGGCCAGGAACCGGGCGCGTTTTACCGCGATAGCAACCATCCGCTGATGGGTGGCGCAAGCGCCGGTCTTTTTTTTGGGTTTGATCTTTCCCATTCCGGAAGTGAAATGCTGCAAAGTTTCGGTGTCCTTGAAATTAATTTCTTGAATGTTTTTTTGGCAAAAATAGCAAGCCATATGGGTGCGCTTCGCAATTTTCAATTTTCAATTTTCAATTTTCAAACAAAATGCATCGCATTCGTTTGAGTTTTTAATATTGAATATTTTTTGAAAATTGGTTATTGGAAATTGGAAATTTATGAGTTTAGGATTTAGAAGGGGATGTTCTTAACATCGATGTCATTGTCTTCTTCGATGATGGGGATGTCGGGTTCCGGCTCGGGGGATTTGGCGGTATTTCGCGCCTCGCTTTCCTTCGCTGAAGAACCGGAGCCTTGCGCGTAAGCGGGCTTTGCCGTGGAGGCGCCTGCTTGATAATTTTCGCCGGCCTCATTGTTATTTCGCGGGCCTAATTGCATGCTTTCAGCAATGACTTCGGTGCGGTAGCGTTTGTTGCCCGCCTGGTCGGTCCAATCGCGCGTTTGCAAGCGGCCTTCAAACATCGCCAGCGAACCTTTCTTCAGATATTGGCCGGCAATTTCGGCCAGCCGGCCGAAAAGCACGAGGTTGTGGAATTCGGTTTTTTGCTGGCGCTGGTTGGAAATTTTGTCAGTATAGAACCGGTCGGTGGCCAGACCGAAATTAGCCACTTGCTGGCCGCTGGGCATCACCCGGATTTCCGGGTCGCGCGTCAGGCGTCCGATGAGAAAAACCTTATTTAAATTCATTGCAACAAATATCGAAGCACGAATATCGAAATCCGAAACAATATCGAATGTCCAAATCTCGAATGTTCAAAACGGAATTCCGTTTCGGTCATTTGAAAATTTGAAATTTTAGATTTGTTTCGATATTCGATATTCGATATTCGGATTTAGCGGAATTATTTTAATATTTCGTCCAGCTTCTCTTCGATGTCGCGCAATTCAGCTTTGACCTTGGTTTTGCGTTTTGGTTTGGCGGGTTTTGCCTCGTCATCCTTTGCTGGAGTTTCGGAAGGCAATTCGGAGCCTTGTGCGGAGGCGGGCTTTGTTTCGGTTTCCTTCCCGGACATTTTGGCCGCTTCTTCCTTTTTCTCTTTTTTTACTTCTTCCTTGGGAGTTTCCGCGGCAACGGTTTTGGCAGTTTTTTCCTCGACCGCCGGAAAGCTTTGGGCCGGCGCCATTTCGGTTTCGACAGGGGGCTTTGCCGCCGGCCGTTCGCGCCGGGGTTCCCGTTTCAGTTTTTCCGGATCGTACCAGATCACCAGTCCGCGCAGGATCTCGGCGATCGTGTCGGTATCCTTCTTGAAGCCGACCGCGAATGCCGGTTCGGTTTGAAACAAAATCGTGTTCACATAGGCCGCATCCTGTTTTTTGACGCGGTAAGCCAATCTTTTTTTATAGGCTTTGGGCAGGTCGGTGATCGTGCCGTTTTTGGCGGCGATCAGCGCGACCAATTTGTCTTGAAGCTTTTTGGCCTCATCCTCGGGCATATCCTGCCGGGTCAGGTAAGTAAATTCGTAATGCTTCATCATATATATCGCGGCCATCTTTTAGTGGTTCCGGTCAATTTTTACTGTCGCCGGAGATGGCCAATGTAGTGCTATATTAGCAATAAAATCTCGTTTCGTCAATGTTGGCGATAGATTTTGATATGGTATAATTAAGCTGAAATTAAGATTAAAGATTAAAAAATGGCGATAAAAGACAATATTTTTCGGGGTTATGACATTCGGGGGATGTATCCCGATGAGCTTAATGAGAGCGCAGTTTATTATACCACCAAGGCATTTTGCGAACTGTATCCGCATATGAAGCGAGCGGTTTTGGCGCGTGATCCGCGGCCCAGCTCGCCGGTACTGGCAGATGCGGCCCGGAAAGCCATGCTTGAGGCGGGGATGGAGGTGATTGATTTGGGCATTGCGCCAGATCCACTGTGGTATTTTTCCATTTTTAATCATGATTATGACGGCGGGTTGATGATTTCCGGATCGCACAATCCGCCCCATCACAACGGCCTAACCTATCACGCGCGGAAAACCGCGGCGGTTGCCAGTGAAGAATTGATGGGCGAGTCGTTGCAGGCGTTGAAGCGTTTGGCGCAAAAGCTGGAAACAAAAGGCGCGGCGGGAACATTGTCGGGCAAAGTTACGGAATTTGATGCGTCGCAAGAATATATTGATTATGTCGCTTCAAAAATTAAAATCAGCCGGACTTTAAAAATTATTGTGGACACCGGCAATGGCGCGTGCGGTTATTTGCCCGAGAAAGTTTTTCGGCGCCTGGGATGCCGGGTGGAAACAATCTATGGCGATTTTGATGGAACTTTTCCGCATCACTTGCCTGACCCATATGTGGAAGCCAATCGCAAGGATTTGGAAGCCAAGGTTTTGGAAACCGGCGCGGATATGGGATTTATGTATGATACTGATGGCGATCGGGTGGGGATTATTGACAATCGCGGGCGGGCGGCAAATGGCGACGATACGCTATTGGTTTTGGCGCGCCAGGCCGTTGGGCAAAAAAAGGGCGCGGTGGTGCATTGTATGCGTGCGTCCAAAGCGTTTATTGACGATATGCACCGCTTGGGCGCGACCACGCAATTTTCCGTTTCGCATCACAATGCAATTCGTGACAATGTCAAAAAATCCGGCGCGGTTTTCGGCGGCGAAATCACTTTTCATTATGCGTTTCCGCAAGATTATTATTTGGTGGACGATGCGATTTTCGCGTCCATCAAGCTGGCGCAAGTTGCCGCAAAACAGCCGGATTTTGCCGCGTATGTTGATTCGTTGCCGCGTTACAGCGCAAGTCCGGAATTGAATATTGCGTGCGCCGATGATGTTAAATTCGGCATTATTGCCAATCTGCAAAAATATCTGCGCGAAAATAATTATGATTTCATTGACATTGACGGCGCGCGGATAAATTTCAAAAACGGCTGGGCGCTGGCAAGATGTTCCAACACCGCACCGGTGATCAAGTGCAAATTTGAAGGCGAAACCCCCGAGGCCTTGCGTGAGATCGAGCAAATTGCCTTGCCAATCTTCAAGCAAGCCGGAATTCCGATCACGGAGAGAGATTGCCAGGTTTTGGGATTGAGATGAGATAAGTGAAAAGCTAAAAACTTAAAACTGTCGTAAAACAAAAAAACCGGCAAACCGGTTTTTTTGTTTTGTATTATTACTTTAAACTTTTCGTTTTGCGCTTTACGCTATCAGGCCCATGGATTTTTTTACTTCGCGGATGGTTTCGTTGGCGATGATTTGGGCTTTGGCCGCGCCGCGCTGGAGAATATCGCGCACATAGACCTCGCGAGTGAGAAGTTCTTTGCGTTTGCGGCGTAATGGTTCAAGATAATTGATCAACGACTCGGCAGTGAATTTTTTGAATTCGGCATAGCTTTTGCCCGCAAAGTCATTTTCCAATTTCGCAATCGGTTTATCTAAAATCAACGAATCAATTGCCAACAGGTTTGAAATACCCGGTTTTTTCTTGACATCGAATTTAATAATTTTCTCGGTGTCGGTGACCGCGGCCATAATCTTTTTTCTGATGGAATCGGATTCTTCAAAAAGCCCGATGCAGCCTTTTTGGTTGCCGCTCTTGGACATTTTCTTAACCGGTTCGGACAGAGACATAATTTTCGCCCCGATTTCCGGAACTAGGGATTTTGGTTCTTCCAAGGTCTTGCCGAATTGATTGTTGAAATACCGGCAGATCGCGCGCGCCAGTTCCACATGCTGTTGCTGGTCTTTTCCGATCGGCACGCCGCCGGTTTTGTAGAGTAGAATGTCGGCGGCCATCAGCAGGGGATAATTGAACAATCCGGCGTTGACATATTCCGGGTGCTGTTTGGATTTGTCTTTGAACTGGGTCATCCGTTTTAATTCGCCCATGGGCGTTACGGTTCCCAAAAGCCAGGCCAGTTCGCAATGTTCTTTCACTGCGGATTGAACAAACAAAATGCATTTGTCCGGATTCAGGCCAACAGTTAAATAGTCGATGGCTACTTCAAATATTTGAGCCTGCATTTTTTTCGGGTCAAAAGGCGTGGTGATGGCGTGCAAATCAACCACGCAAAAGATGCAGTCGGCTTGGTTTTGCAAATCAACCCATTGCTTTATGGTTCCCAAATAATTTCCCAAATGAATGTCGCCCGTGGGGCGGATACCGGAGAAAATTCGCATAAATTAAAAATGTAAATATCAAAAATCAAAATGACAATGTAAAATTTTAAAATGCGACATTTTGCATTTTTTAATTCTTTTTATACCCCGTCAGCTTGCTGCGGGGAACAAAAAGAATGAGGAGTCCAGAGGAAACATCCTCTGGTTGCGGCGGGGTTAATACCCCGACGCAAGAACCCGATTTATTGTCATTTTCCATTTTGATTTTTTAATTTTAAATTAAACTTCGATCACGACCGGTAATATCATCGGCTTTCTTTCCGTCCGCGTGAACAAAAAGTCGCCGATTTTGTTGCGGATCTCGTCTTTGACATAACTCCAGTTCACCGCGCCGTTGGCGCTGGTGGCTTTGTTGATGATTTCGATGGTCTTGTTGCGGGTTTCTTTGAGCAGGTCTTTCGATTCGCGCAGGTAAACGAAACCGCGCGAAATAATGTCGGGCGACCCTTTGACTTTGCCGGTGAGGCGGTCGATGACCGTAACAATGACAAACATTCCGTCATGCGCCAGCACCTGGCGGTCGCGCAGAACCACTTCGCCGATATCGCCCACGCCCAATCCGTCGACCATAACATAACTTGAGGGAACATTTTCTTTCTCAAGAATGATCTGGCGCTGGTTGACGGTGATTACTTGGCCGTTTTCCGCAATCACAATGTTGTTTTCGGGAATTCCCACCGTGCGCGCCAAATCGGTGTTGGCGACCAGCATTGAATATTGGCCGTGGATCGGCATGAAGAATTTGGGCCGCATGATGCGCATCATTTCCATCAACTCTTCTTGTTTGGCGTGCCCTCCCGCGTGAATGTCCATCATTTTATAATGATACACTTTGACGCCTTGGCGCAGAATATCGTCTTTCAAATTCTGCACGGTGCGTTCGTTGCCCGGGATCACCGAAGAGGAGAAGATCACCGAGTCGCCTTTTTTGAAGCGCAGGAAGCGGTGTTCGCGGTTGGAGATTTTCATCAGCGCCGCGTCGATTTCGCCTTGCGCGCCGGTGCAGATCACGGTAACGCGATTGGGTTCGTAATTATCAACTTCGTTTAACTGAATAAATGTTTTTTCGCCGGCGCGGATGTATTTCAGCTGGCGGCAGACTTCAACATTATTTTTCATCGAATAGCCTTCGATGGCGACTTTCCGGCCGTATTTTTCCGAAAGGTGGATCAGCTGCTGGATGCGGTTTAACAGCGAACCGAAAGTGGCCGCGATAATCCGGCCTTTTGCTTCCTGAAATATTTTTTCCAGGTTTTCAAAAATTTCCTGTTCAGACAGCGAATGGCCCGGTTCTTCGGCGCCGGTGGAGTCCGAAAGCAAAAGCAATATCCGCCGGTTGCCGATGTCGCGCAGGCGGCGGAAATCGGTGGGTTTTTCGTTGACGGGATTGTTATCGAATTTGAAATCGGAAGTGTCGATGACATTGCCCACCGGCGTTTGCACGAAAATTCCGTAATTGTCGGGGATATTGTGGTTGAGGCGGAAAAATTCCACGGTAAACGGCCCAAGATTGACGCGGGTGCCGTCGCCGGCAAGTTCGATATCCAATTTCGGGCATCCGGGAAAATCATCTTGCCGTTTCATTATTATGGCTTTGGTGAGGGGCGAAGCAATCATCCGCAGGCCCGGATGCCAGATTTTTTCAATGATGTAGGGTACTGCGCCGATGTGATCGTAGTGTCCGTGGGTAAAAACCACGCCAACGATGTTTTTGACTTTGTTTTTTAAATAATCAATGTTGGGAATGATGTAATCAATTCCGGGCATATCTTCTCCGGGCATCCGGAATCCCATATCCAAAATCAAAATTGAATTGTCGTATTCCAAGAGCGTCATATTGCGGCCGACTTCGCCCAGACCGCCCAAAGGGATCACGCGCAGATTTTTGCCGTTATTTTGTTTTGGAACCGCCGCGGGCCGGTTATCCAAAAGTATCTGTTTTTGCGGCGCGGAAAAGCGGCGCGGGCGATAATTGCGGTTTTTTCCGTTCCTTTGCGGCCGCGGCGTTTGCAAGGAAGTTTTGGCCGTAAAACTGACATTCGGAGACGGAGAATTGCTGCCAGGTTGTTTTTTTCGCGCCTGGCCCGATGTTCGGCCCAAAATCATTTCCAGCGCGCCGTCAAAAGATGCCGCGGGAAGTTTGGCTTGTTTTTTTTGCCCGTTTTGCGGTTTTTGCCCGTTTGCGGGAGTTTGTTTGAAATCCATTTTCTTAAAAAGTAAAAAAAGTTGGCGTTTTGCAGACGCAATGAGTGCATCGCGTTTCACAAACAGCTTGTCTTTTTTGATTATGATACTAAGTTCTTTTTGAGAACTGGTATTTGGGGCGCCGAGCGTCCTCGATAAAAATACCTTCGTGGAGCGGGACATTAAATGTCCCTATCGCCACGCTTAGCGTGGTGCGGGCAGGAGGGGTTGAACCTCCATGATGTTACTCACACGGCCCTGAACCGTGCGCGTCTGCCAATTCCGCCATGCCCGCGGAAATTTTTGCCGAACGGCAAAAATTTAGTTGATAGTTTATAGTTGTTAGCAAATACGAATCGAGTTCGAATTTTAAAATACAAATTCGTTTCGGATTTCGATATTCGTGCTTCGGATTTTCAAAAATTTAAAGCTTTAAATTTTTGATGTAATCCCTGATCTCTTCGGCGTAGTCCGGATGGTTGAGCGCGAATTCGATCACGGTTTTCAGATATTCGGTCTTGTTGCCGGTATCGTAGTATTTGCCGTTTTTGATTTCGCAGGCATACATCGGGTAGCCTTCCTGTATCAGCTTGTTGATCGCGTCTACCAGCCAGATTTCACCGCCTTTCGACGGTTGGAGATTTTCGATGATGCTAAAAACTTGCGGAGGAAGGATATAGGCGCCGTGCGTGGCCAGGTTGGAAGGCGCTTCTTCGGGCAGGGGTTTTTCCACAATCTTTTTGATGCGGAAAATGCCGTCCTCAACTTTTTCCATATCCGCGATGCCGTAGCGGGTTACATCGTCTTTTGATTCGATCCGGACGCCGGAAATAACTCCGCCGCCGTATTTTTTATGGACATTGATTATTTGCTGCAGGCGGGGAGGATTGGCGGTGATGAACTCGTCGCCCCACATGACCGCGAAATGTTCGTTGCCGATAACGGGTTTGGCGGCCAATACCGGCATTGCATTGCCGTAATAATCGCTTTTTTGCCGGATGTATAAAAAGTTTGCCAGACCGGCGATATCTTTGATGGTTTTTAGGGCCGCGGTTTTTCCCTGCGTTTCCAAAAATCTTTCCAAGTCGCTTGACCGGTCAAAATGATCTTCGATGGCGCGTTTTTGCCAGCCGGTGATGAGGATGATATCCTTGATGCCGCTGGCAACCGCTTCTTCAACCACATACTGGATCACCGGTTTATCGATGATTGGAAGCATTTCCTTGGGCATCGCCTTGGTCGCGGGGAGAAATCTTGTTCCCCATCCGGCGGCCGGGATTACCACTTTCGTTATATCGCGGCCGGGATTATTTTGCTGGTACATATTGGGTAAGGTTGTTTTTTTTGACAAACCAAGCCTTCCTTTTAAAAGGAATTTAAAAACAGAGAAGTTTTTGCCAGCGGTCATTTCGCCAGCTCTGATTGAATGTATGATAACACATTTTAAAAATTTTGCAATCCCAAAAGTTTAATCAGTTTTTTGCTTTAAGTTTTGTGCTTTTACTGCTTCCAGATTCTCTTGGTGGCGGTGTACCAATCGGCAATATCGGCGAAGCGCCGCGCCGGATCGGCGATAACGCCGGCCTGGATGCCTTGCACTTTTTGGGAAACGATATAAGTATAAACCGGATTATAAAGGAATATGGCCGGTTCGTCTTTGGCGACCAGGTCTTGGAACTCTTGGAGCTTTTGAACGCGCGCGCCTTGGTCTGTCGAGGAGCGGATATCTTCCAGCAGTTTGTCGGCGTCTTTATTTTCATAAAGCGAAAAGTTCAGTCCCGGATCGGCTTTCTGGCTGGAATGCCAAAACGGGTAGGGATCCGGAATCATGCCCAGCGCCTGGCCGAAAAGCAGAGCTTCGTAGTCGCGGGGTTTGACGATATCGCGTTCAATGCCGGCAATTTTTATCGCATTGATATTGACGGCTACGCCGAGTTTGCCCCATTGGTTTTTAATGGCCTGCGCTACCGCGGCAAACGGTTCCTGGTCGGCGATCGTTAATGTTATTTCCAATTTTGCGGCTTCGTTTCCCGAGGGGAAACAGACTTGGTTTAATTTTTCGCGCGTGGCAGCCTTCACTTCGCCGTTGGGATCTTTGATGTTCTGCGGATCCAAAATATCCTGCCGGTATTTTTCCTGGAAAAGTTTGACTGCTTCCAAGGTTTTGTTTCCGAAATTGCCGTTGGCATCCAATTCGGGCATTACTTCGCGGATAAGGCATTTTTGCAATTCTTTCACATCGGCCGTCAGATTGGTTCCTTTTGCCAGCGTTCGGGTGAATTGGAAGGCCGGCTGGCGGCTGACAGTTTTCGTCCGCAAGCCGCCGGCCTCCTGTTTGTATCCGGCTTCATCCAGTATTTGCGCCGCTTTTTGGGGATCGTAATCATAAGTTGTTGCGGCCGCGCCGATGCCGTAAATGTTGTCGGGTATGGGCGAATTGGCGATTGCGCCGCCGCCGTTCAAGGCGGTTTTTAAAATTTCGTTTTTGTCGGTGGAATACGCCAGGGCGGCGCGCACCGGTGCGTCGGCGAATATCTTATTTTTTTCCGGATTGAAAAAAACGGCAAAATAGCGGGGGATTGAATAATTATAGGAATTAGTTCCGGCCGGCGCCGCCACGGCAGAATTTTGTTCAAGCGGGACGAATCCTTGCACTCTTCCCCTTTTAAAAGCCGAAGCCAAACTGTTGTAATCGCCGAAAAAAGCGAAAATAATCTGGCGCAAATTGGGTTTTTTCCCGTAAAACGCGGGATTTCTTTCCAGAACGATTGATTCGATGGTATTATTCTTGGCAAGATTGAGCTTTTTGACCGAATAAGCGCCGGAAACCACGGGGTTTAGATTGTATGGCGAGAGGGGGAAGCTGCCGGAATCGATTTTTTCCCAAATATGCCGCGGGATTATTTTGAGCGTGCAATTTTCCAAAAATGCGGCATAGGGGCTTTTCAGTTTCAGCCGGAAGCTGGTGTCGGATACCCGTTCGGTTTCCACGCCGATCCATTGCGGCCGCAGGGGGCTTTTATAGGCTGAATCCTGGATGGTTTTTATGGTGTAAATCGCATCGTCGCTGGTGATCGGTTTGCCGTCGGACCATTTCAAATTGTCTTTTAAAAAAAAGTCATAGGTTTTGCCGTCGTCGGAGACTTTGTAACTGGCCAGGCCGTCAATGATTTGGCCGTTTTGTCCGTATTCGAGCAGGCCTGCGAAAAGCAGTTGCGCGATATCTTGGTCGGCGCTGTTGGAATCAGCATAGACCGGATTCAAAAACCGCGGCTGGCCCACGACGCCTTCGGTGTAGGTGCCGGTATCGGCGGCGATAGCCGAAGTACGATTTTGGTAAAGAGCCGCGGCCAGGGTTGCGGCGGAAACCACCGCCGAAAACACAAACACAAAAAACGCAAGTTTTTCTTTACGAGAGAGGATTTTAAAGAATTGCCTCCATTGAACGAGCGAAGGAAACTTCATTAATTCGCTTCGCAATTTTCAATTTTCAATTTTCAATTTTCAAACAAAAAATGCGCCGCATTCCGTTTGATTCATTGAAACATTGGAAATTTTTTGAAAATTGAAAATTGGAGTTTGAAAATTATTTCTGGAACAGGTTGTAGATCGCCAACCCGATAAAGATGACGCCCAACGCTACGGTAATCTTGAAAATTTTCTTTTGGATGCCCCGTTGCGTGGAATAAGCGCCGCCGGATTGTCCGAAAGCGCCGCCCAAACCGCCGCCGCCGCGCTGTTGCATCAAAACCAGCCCGATGATGGCGATTGAAATTAAAATTTGTGCGATGGGGATAATATTGTCCATAAAATATAGTTAAATATCATTATAATCAGGGTGGCGGCCAAGAGCGGCCCGAGTCCGTGGATGCGCAATTCCGGCACCAAGGCGTCGGCCAGCCAAACCATTGACATATCTATTACTAAACCAAATAGATTTAAAGTCAAGATTCGCAAGGGAAGCGACAGCAATTTCAATACCGGCGCGATGGCCAGGTTGAGCAAGGCGACGGCAAATCCCGCAATCGCCAAAATTTCCCAGCCGCCGCTATATTCCACTCCCGGCACAAACCGCACGGCCGCATAAAGCCCCAGCCCGCTCCCGATAGTATATGCGAACAATTTTGCCAACATTATATGATCGTTAATGCAAACCTTATTGTTTAATTCTATCAAACCAAGCCGATTTGGCAATAAATTTGACAATTGCTTTGCGAAATTATAAATAGAGAGTACGGATTATCAGTCTAAGGTCGCGATTGATAATCGATTAATAACCACTAACTGTTAATCATTGATCCTTAACGAAATGCAAAAATTAAATTCGGTTTTTGTTAAAGATTAGGGATTAAAGATTAATGATTTGAAAATATGAAAATCCAGCCATGTGCAGACAATGTATTGTTAGAGTCCGTCAAGGCCGAGGAAAAAACCAAGTCGGGTATTTTGCTGCCTGACAGCGCATCCAAAGAACGGCCCGAACAGGGCAAGGTGATTGCCGTGGGTCCGGGCAAGAAAAACAAGAAGGGCGAGATAATCCCGGTTTCAATAAAAGCGGGCCAGAAGGTTTTGTTTTCAAAATACGGCCCCAACGAAATTAAAGTCGACGACAAAGAATATCTGATTGCCAAGGAAGACGATATCCTCGCAATCATAGAAGACTAACACTAAAACAATTTTCAATTTTCAAACTCCGATTTTCAATGAATTTTTGGCTATCGATGAATCAAACAGAATGCCAATTTGGATTTTGTTTGCAACATTGGAATTTGAAACATCCATTGGAAATTAAAAATTGATAATTGAAAATTATTCAAGGAATTCTATGTCTAAAGAAATAATTTATTCAGAAACCGCGCGCAAGAAATTGAAGGCCGGCGCGGACAAATTGGCCAACGCGGTGAAAGTTACGCTCGGGCCCAAGGGCCGCAATGTGGTGCTTGATAAATCATACGGTTCTCCGGTTATAACCAACGATGGCGTTACCATTGCCAAAGAGATCGAATTGGAAGACAAGGCCGAGAATCTGGGCGCGCAGATCGTAAGGGAAGCCAGCGAAAAAACCAATGATATGGCCGGCGATGGCACGACCACGGCCTGCGTTTTGGCGCAGGCGCTGATTTCCGAAGGCTTGAAAAATGTAACCGCCGGAGCGAATCCTTTGGCGATCAAGCGCGGCATTGACAAAGGCGTGGAGGCGGTGGTGGAAAATTTGAAAGCGATGTCCAAACCGATTTCCAAGAAAGAAGAAATGGCGCAAGTGGCCACGATTTCGGCCGAGAGCGCCGAGCTTGGCAACCTGATCGCCGAGGTAATGCAGGAAGTCGGCAAGGACGGCGTGGTTACCATCGAGGAGTCAAAAAGCCTTGATATAAAAAAAGAAATAGTCAAAGGATTGCAATTTGATCGCGGCTATCTTTCGCCTTATATGGTTACCGACGCCGAAAGGATGGAAGCGGCGCTGGAAGATCCTTACATTTTAATTACCGAGAAAAAGATCGCGTCTTTGCCCGAGCTGTTGCCGATCTTGGAAAAAGTGGTGCAGACCGGCAAAAAGGAATTGGTGATTATTGCCGACGATGTAGAAGGCGACGCGCTGGCGACTTTGGTGGTAAATAAATTGCGCGGCATTTTCAATGCCTTGGCAGTGAAAGCCCCGGGATTCGGCGACCGTAAAAAAGAAATGCTGGCCGATATCGCGGCGGTTACGGGCGCGACCGTGGTTTCCGAGCAATTGGGCATGAAATTGGAAAATGTTACATTGAAAGACTTGGGTTCGGCGCGGCGCGTGGTGGCCGGCAAGGACAAAACCGTGATCGTGGAAGGCAAAGGCGACAAGGACATGATTGAGAGCCGCATCAAACAGATTAAAAATGAGATTGCCAAAACCGAATCGGATTTTGACAAGGAAAAATTGCAGGAAAGATTGGCCAAGCTTTCCGGCGGCGTGGCTGTGATCAAGGTTGGCGCGGCTACCGAGATCGAGCAAAAAGCCCGCCAGCACAAAACCGAGGATGCTTTGAACGCGACTCGCGCGGCAGTGGAGGAAGGGATAGTGCCGGGCGGCGGCGTGGCCCTGTTAAACTCGATCAAGGCACTGGACAAAGTGCAGGTTGACGGCGAGGAAGCCATCGGCATCAATATTTTGAAGCGCGCCTTGGAAGAGCCGGTTCGCCAGATTGCCCAGAATGCGGGCGTGGAGGGCGCGGTGGTGATCGAAAAAATTCGCCAGAACGGCGCGGTTGGTTTCAATGCGGCCAAGATGAAGTATGAAGATATGCTGGCGGCCGGCGTGGTCGATCCCACCAAAGTGGTGCGGTCGACAATCCAGAACGCGGCCAGCGCGGCATCAATTTTGCTGACTACCGAAACTATGGTGATCGAAAAACCCAAAAAAGACGGCTGCACTTGCAATTCCGGCGGCGGCATGCCCGGCGGCATGGGAGGTATGGAAGGCATGGGGTACTAACATCATTGAATCGCGAATCATTGGACCCGCTGATGAAAGCGGAACGCAAGGCTCCCTTAAGGGAGCCTTGCGTTTATGAAGCGCGGCGTATGAGGCGCGCGCTTAGTGAGGCGCGCGCTTAGTTGACGGCAAGGCAGGGTTTGAGCTAAACTGTTAAATTATATGGAGAATACTGCTTTAAATTGTTGTTGCGCCGGGAATATCTTCTGGAAAAGGAGCTCGGTTTTAGTTTGATAAAAAATAATTTTTAAACCGCAAAAGCCTCTTTTCCCGGAAAAGAGGCTTTTGTTTTTACGATGCAAAAATACGAAATAAAACTTATCGCGCTGGCCTTGCTCAAACAGCATGAGCGGATTGTTGCCGGCCATCTGGCGCGGCTGGCGCAACAGCTGGGAAGGGACGGATTTATCAGCGATCCGATCATTGTTGACCGTAATACGATGGTTATCTTGGACGGCCATCACCGTTTCAATATCCTTAAAAATATGGGATTGAAATTGATCCCGGCTTGTCTGGTTGATTATAAAGACGATGCGGTAATAACCGTTGATTGCTGGCGGAAGGGCGAAAAAATAACCAAGGAAGAAGTGATTGCCGCCGGTATGGCGGGAAACTTGCTGGAGCCGAAAACTTCAAAGCACAATATGCCGAGCCGGCCGGCGCCCATGAATTTTCCTTTCGATGAGTTGCGGTAAATGCTCCGTCTTGATTTTTCCTGATATCGGCTTATAATATAATTACCGAAAGCACTAACTAACAAACCAACACTATGGATATTGTAACAATCGTTATTCTGGTAGTTGCCGTAATCTTTTTCGTATGGCTGATCAGCAATTACAATGTTTTGGTGGCGCTCAAGAACCGCACCAAGGAAGCGTGGGCGGATATCGATGTCCAGTTGAAAAGGCGGTATGACTTGATCCCGAATTTGATGGAAACCGTGAAAGGCTACGCGGCGCACGAGAGCGGGGTTTTTGAAAGAGTGACGCAGGCCCGCGCGGCCGCGATGGGCGCGACCACGCCAGAGGACAAGATCGAGAAAGAAAATATGCTGTCGCAATCATTGAAAAGTTTGTTCGCGGTGGCGGAAAACTATCCTGATTTAAAAGCCTCAACCAATTTTGTGGAATTGCAGCGCGAACTGACCGATACCGAAGACAAGATCCAGGCGGCGCGGCGCTTTTACAACGGCAATGTGCGCGATATCAACATTGCCATTGAAAGCTTTCCGTCCAATATTGTTGCTTCGGTCTTCGGATTCAAGCAGATGGCGCTGTTCGAGATCGCCGGCGAAGGCGAGCGCGAAGCGCCGAAAGTCAGCTTCGAGCAAAAATAATATTATTGATTTAATTTATTGCCGCCTCCGCGCTGTTTAAAAAACGGCGCGGCGTTGTCTAAAGTTAATGTCAAAACTCAAAACCTATATCTCAAAACCATATCGTAAATCCCGCAATCCGACAAATCGCATTTCAGATTACACATACTTAGATATGGATTTGAGATTTGGGATTTGACATTTGACATTTAAGATATATTTATGGCGACTCTCTACACTCAAGCCAGCAGCAATATTTTCAAGACCTGGGTTTTTATGACCGGATTTTTTGTGTTTATCATCGCGCTGGGATGGTTGTTTTCCTATTTATTGGGCGATTCGTCGTTTTTGTATTTCGCGGTGATCCTTGCGTCGGCCCAGAGTTTTATCGCTTACTGGTATTCGGATAAGATTGTTTTGGCGCAAGCCGATGCCCGGGCGATTGAAAAGCGCGACAATCCCGAGCTTTACCGGATTGTGGAAAATCTTTGCATTGCCGCGGGGTTGCCCACCCCAAAAATTTATATCATCAATGAAGCCCAACCCAACGCATTTGCCACGGGCCGCGACAAGAACCACGCGGTGGTGGCGGTGACGCGCGGCTTGCTGGAACGGCTGGACAAGCCCGAACTGGAAGGAGTAATCGCCCACGAACTTTCGCATGTGGGCAACCGCGATATGCTGCTCTCCACAGTGATCGTGGTTTTGGTGGGCGTGATTTCGGTGTTGGCCGACTTTTTTATGCGGATCAGTTTCTGGGGCGGCGGCCGCAAGCGCGACAATGATTCGGGCGCCTCGATTTTGTTTTTTGTGGGAATCGTTGCCGCGATCCTGGCGCCGATCGCCGCGACATTGATCCAGCTAGCCATCTCGCGCAAGCGCGAATTTTTGGCCGATGCCGACGGCGCGCTGCTGACGCGCTATCCCGAAGGCCTGGCCAATGCCCTGCGCAAAATCTCTTCCGACCCGCAACCATTATCCACGGCCAGCACCACCACATCTCATTTGTATATTGCCAATCCGTTCCGCGGGCAAAAAGCAAAAAACTGGGCCAATAATTTATTTTCCACCCACCCTCCGGTCGAGGAACGGATAAAAATCCTGATGGAAATGTCGGTGTGATTTAAAAAACAGAAGAATAGCTTCTGTTTTTTCATTTATTTTGAGTTTTCCAGAATTATCAGGTTGATTTGCGGCCGGGCGAAAAATCTTATCGGCAGGACCGTGGCGCCGATGCCGTTGGTAACGATGATGGTGCGGCCGGGTTCTTGGAATATACCTTTTTCGTATTTATAATTTCGGCCGTGCACCAGTCCCGCGAACGGGATCCCAAAAAGCGTTACCTGTCCGCCGTGGGTGTGGCCGGCCAGCAGAATCCGGGCGGCGGGCCGGTATTGTTCCAGATACCACGGGTCGTGGCTTAGGTAGATTGCAAAGGGAGAAGCATTTTCCATTGCTTTGGCGCCATCGGGATTTCCATACCAAGTTTCATCGGTGCCCGCGATGGTGATAACCGAACTGCCAATGACTATTTTGCGGTTTCCATTGGCCAGCGGCGTGATCCCGGCTGATATCATCGCTTTGGTTATGTTTTCAGTTCCGACTTCGGCATCATGGTTTCCCAATATGCCAAACTTCCCCAGTGGCGCCTCGATCTTGGCCATTTCTTCAAAGCAGGCATCGGTATATTTGCCATCGCGGTCAACATAATCGCCGCCAAAAAGTGCGATATCAGGTTTCAAAGAATTGATTTGGCCGGCAATTTTTCCCAGCCGCGCCGGATCAAAATTGTTGCCACAATGGATATCAGAAATAAAAACAATCTTTTTCCCGGAGAACTCCGCGGGCAAAAGGTTGCTTGAAACGGTTGTTGGCACAATTTGGATCCAATAAGTCTCAAAATGCGCGTAAACCAAAACCGCGGCCGCAATCGCGGCCAGCCACAAAATTATTTTCTTGAATTTTTTTACCATACTATCGTTAATATCTTATGATTTTACGCGTGCTAATATTTTGCCATAATACGACTCGCGCAGGCCTTGGTCTGAGCCAGGCAATTCATTATTAACGATATTTCGCATCTCTTCTTTGTTCCAGTCCGCTGACCAATTGCCTGCAATCCACATCATGCCGATAACAATGCCATTTATATTAAGTTTTCTCAAAAGCAATTGGTCGGAAAATATATCAGGGAAAATTTCTTTTAGCAAGGGAAGGAAATTATAAAAATTTTTCCCTTTATATTTCGGGAAGTCTTTGGTTCCTTCGACAAACTGGGAAGGGTTGTCGATAAAACCAAATAAAGGGATGAAGGCGCTCATTTTTGGGCCTCGCAATGCCGAATCGAAATCAATAATCGCGGTTAACTTATTACCTTGGTGCAAAATATTACCCATGTGTAAATCGGTATGTATTAATACCGGGGTTTCGTTGTCGAAAATATCAACATTGTCCAAGAAATATTTTTCAACTTTCTTTATATCTTCGTCGTTGCAAAGTTTTTGGTTTCGTATTGTTTGCGTGTATTGTTTGAATTTATTTTTCAGTAAGGCGGAGTAGGTTGGAAATGATTCAGTGTCGTCGTTTACTGAACCAAAACTATCAAATTTAATTGTGAACAATTGTCTCACTACTTCAACAACTTGCTTGAACACATCAATTTGCGCTTCTTCATTGAGACCAAAAATGTCATCGAGAAGGAGTGTGCCAGTGGCCCTTTGCATAACCAATACTTCGCAATCCGTTTTTTCGAAAAAATCATAAGCAACAGTTTTTACCACGGGGTAGTTTGAGGATAGTTTATCGGACACGATTTTGTTAGCCCAATATTTCGGTTTTTCCCTGTTTTTATTTATTTTGATTGCTAATTCTTGAGTCAAATATGTTGGGTTCATATTTCCGGTGACTGCTTCTTTAATTGTTTTTGGACTAATGGCTATTCCTAACAATTTCAAAACCGTGGCTATTTCAGCGGTTGAGAATTTAAAAACCCGTTTTTTATATTGCTTGGCTATTTCTTGTTGGTATTTTTCACTGTTGGTATATTTTTGCTCGCTCATAATTTTTGCATTACTTCTCTTTAGCGATTGAGACCGTTGACCGAGGTTTAACCTCGATCAATTCCGTAAACAGCTAATCAATTTTGAATTCTATCAATAAAAAACCGGGTTTGCAACGCAATTGCGGTATCGGAGATGAAAAGCAATTTCCCTTGAAATGAGGGTGCAAATTGTGTACAGTGTAAGGGTGAATAAGCTTACCGAGCTTGTTCCGAGCTCAAAGCTCTACGAGCCTGTTTCGGATTTCGAATATTCGAACATTTGAGTTTAAATTTGAACAGGCCGCCGTCGCTAAAGCTATGGTGGCCGAAGGAGGGGTCGCATAGTGGTCGAGTGCGCGCGCTTGGAAAGCGCGTATATCGCAAGGTATCGCGAGTTCGAATCTCGCCCCCTCCGCCAATGAAATTAAAGCCGCCTTTCTGTAGGCGGTTTTGTTTTTAAAAAAAGACTGGAGTTATTGTTTCAATCGACACCAATCGGTGAGATGAAATACAAAGAATCCCAGTATGCCAAAGTAAATATTTTTTGGCACATATAAAATGATTTTAGCGATCAAGCAAACAAGTTGCCATACAAGATCCCCGGCAGCGTCGAAAGCTTTTACGCATTTATTCAAGTTCGGATATTCTCTCGGGGTATGCAAGCTATCCAGAATATCTAGCATTGGGCCGACGGAATGATCCAAAATCCAAAATAAAACTGTTTCAAAAGCTCTATCCGCGAATTTCTTTCCGCAACGACTATATTCCAGGAACTTCATATTAAGAACCTCATCAGCTTTATATCACATAGATAAAATTGTGGCAATATCAGTTAACAAATCAGTTAACAACTCAGCTAATTGCTGGATTTTGTTTTTTGTTCGGGTTAATCTAAGGTTAATGGAGGTATTTTTAAAATAAATGAAAATATGAAAAATAAAATTAGCTTGATTCTGGCCATTGTTGCTATTGTTGGGATGGGCGCGGGTTTATATTGGCAATATGGCAAATTATTGAAGTGCGGCGACAGCCAAGTTTGCGCTCCGGATTCGATGCCGGCCAATGCGGTCGGGATGTCGGCGGTGACGGTTGCGCAAAGCGACAGTTTTTATGATATCCGGGCCGAATATCCGCAATTCGACAGTGCGGATGCAACATTCAATAAAAAAATCGCCGATACCGTCAACGGGCTGGTCGATGTTTTCAAAAAAGAAGCCAAGGATAATTTTGACGCGCGCAATGCCACGATACCGCCGGGCCAGCCGGTGTTGCAAAATCCGGCCGAACCGTTTGATTTTATCGCGGCCGTGACGCCGGCGCAATATAGCCCGGATTACGAAAGTTTTATGATCGATGTTTATTATTTTTCCGGCGGCGCCCATGGCATCGACCAGATTCTCGCTTTTAACTACGATTTGAAGAACAAGAAAGAAATCACCATTGTTGATTTCCTCGGTTCGGCGGACAATTTGGCCAAGCTGGCGCAGATGGCGCAAAGCCAGGTGGCGGCGCAGGTACAATCCAGCGGTTTGCAATTAAACGATTCGCTAAAACAAATGATTGCCGACGGCACCGCGGCGACCGCGGGAAATTACCGCAATTTTACTTTCGGCTATGGCAAATTGACGGTTTATTTTGAGCAATACCAGGTCGCGCCCGGGTCGGCGGGAACGATAAAAATCGATTTTTATAAAAACGACCTGGAGCAAAACGGAATCAACACGAATTTCATAAATTAATTCTTTTATAAAAAACTATAAAAAACTTATGGAACAAGAAATAAAAAAAGAAGTGAAAAAAACCGAGGAAACAAAACCAGCAGCGATTAAGGGAAAGAATACGGGAATGGCGATTGTCGCCTACATTGTATTTTTCATTCCCTTGCTCACCGAGGCCAAAGACGATCCGTTTGTGAAATACCATGTTAAACAAGGTTTGGTGCTGTTCGTGGCATGGGTCGTTTCCGGATTTATCAGCATGGTACCTTTGATCGGCTGGACGGTGGGGCCATTATTGTCTTTGGCAATGCTGGTTTTGATGGTTGTCGGCATCATCGGCGCTTCCAAGGGAGAGCAAAAGCCTTTGCCTTTGATCGGCAAATACGCGGAAAGTTTCACGATATAGAAAGCAAAATTCGGAAAACCGGCGCGGGGTGTATCAATCGCGGCGGTTTTTTTGTATAATCAAAATGGAGGGTCTTTGCCATAATTTTGGCTTGCATTTTAATTATTTTTTTTCAGATAAATGGATTCTGCGCTAAAAGTATTAATGTTCGGCTGGGAATTTCCGCCGTATAACTCCGGTGGTTTGGGCGTCGCCTGCGAAGGGCTGGTTAACGGTTTGGCGTTTTTGGGCGCGCAAATTACTTTTGTGTTGCCAAAAAAAATGGACTACAACTGCGGCGCGTGCAAATTCGTTTATGGGCGTCCTTGGACGCGCAAAATAAAAACCGCCAACGGCGTGGAAACGATTGAGATCGATTCGCCGCTTTCTCCGTATTTGACTGCGGAAAGCTATGCCCGGGAATGCGCGCTTTATGCCGATAAATTTATTGCCGGCGGCCGCGGCGTTTGGCGCCGGGATATGGTGGGGGAGGTGATGCGTTACGCGGCCGAGGCGCGCGGCATTGCGGCGGCTGAAAAATTCGATGTGATCCATGCCCACGACTGGTTGAGCTTTCCCGCTGGCCTGGAAGCTAAAAAAGCCAGCGGCAAGCCTTTGGTGTTTCAGGTGCATGCCACCGAATACGACCGGGTTGGCGATAGCTGTCTGAACAAGGATATTTGTGCGATCGAAAAAAAGGGGTTGGAAGAAGCGGATGCCGTGGTTGCGGTCAGCGATTATACCAAGCGCCGGATTGTTGACCGGTATGATATCGATCCCAAAAAGATCGAGGTGGTTCCCAATGCCGTTGACCAGTCAAAATATCAAGCCAGATTTGCTGATTTTCCGCATTTAAAAAACAGCGGCAAGAAGATCGTGCTTTTTGTCGGCCGTCTTACTTTTCAAAAGGGGCCGGATTATTTTTTGCGGGCCGCGCAGAAAGTATCGCGGCTTGATCCGAATGTGATGTTTGTTTTTTGCGGCTCGGGGGATATGGAGCGGTGGCTGATCGAAGAATCGGCCGGCTTGGGAATTTCGGACAAGGTTATTTTTGCCGGATTTTTGCGGGGCGACGATTTGGCCCGGCTTTACCAGATGGCTGATCTTTATGTGATGCCGTCGGTTTCCGAACCGTTCGGAATAACTTCATTGGAGGCGCTGGCCAACGGCACCCCGATATTGGTTTCGCGCCAATCCGGCGTCGCGGAAATGGTGTCGCATTGCCTGAAGGTTGATTTTTGGGATATCGACCAGATAGCCAATAAAATCATGGCGGTGGTCAACTATCCCGAATTGCGCCAAACCCTGCATTACAACGGTTCGGTCGAAGTCAACAAATTCAGCTGGAAAAAGTCGGCGCAAAAATGCGTGAATGTCTACCATAAGGTTCTGAGAGCCTAAAAATTGCGAAGTAAATTATTATGCCTGCAATTTGTCTCTATTTGCATACCCATCAGCCGCGGCGATTGAAAAAATTTTCGATTTTTGATATTGGCGCGCACAACAGTTATTTTGACGACGCCAATAACCGCCAAGTTCTGGAAAAGGTGAGCCGCAAAAGCTATTTGCCCGCCAATCGCATGTTTTTGGATCTGATCCGCCGGTCGCGGGGACGCTTTAAAATCAGCATGAGCATCACCGGGATTTTGCTGGAACAATTGGAAGCAGAATTTCCCGAAGTTTTAAAAAGCTTCAAAGATTTGGTCGATACGGGTTGCTGCGAACTGGTTTCCGAAACCTATTATCACACGCTGGCTTCGGTTTATTCAAGCGAAGAATTTAAAAACCAGGTTGCCAAGCAGAACGGGATGCTAAAAAAACTGTTTGGTTGCGAGCCGAAGTTTTTCCGTAATACCGAATTGGTGTATAATAATAGTATCGCGCCGGTTGTCAGCGAAATGGGCTTCACGGGAATTCTAGCCGAGGGATGGGACGAGATATTGGGATGGCGCTCGCCGAATTTCGTTTATCGCGCAAAGAACAGCCCGCTGCGGCTGTTGGTAAGAAATTACAAATTAAGCGATGACATCGGCTTTCGTTTTTCGAATCGCGCCTGGAAGGAATGGCCGTTGACTGCGGAAAAATATGTTGGCTGGATAAATCTTTTGAACATCGATTCAAATGCCCAAACCCTTAATCTTTTCATGGATTACGAAACATTCGGGGAGCACCAGTGGGAGGAAACCGGCATATTTGATTTTTTCAAGCATTTTTGCTGGATGGCGCTTGAGAATCCGCGCAATAGTTTCACCACTCCGTCGCGGCTCGCGGCGGCGTGCGAACCGGCCGGCGAGCTTGATTTTCACCGCCTGGTTTCCTGGGCTGACATGGAGCGCGATTTGAGTGCATGGACGGGAAACAAAATGCAGCAAGCCGCACTGGAAAAAATATATTCGCTGGAAAAAGAAATAAACGAAATAGGCGATCCGGCGCTGGGAGATGAGTGGCGGAAATTGCAGACCAGCGATCATTTCTATTATATGTGCACCAAATGGTTTTCCGACGGCGATGTGCACAAATATTTCAACCCCTATGAAAGCCCTTACGAATCGTTCATCGCGTTTATGAATGTCTACCGGGATATTAAAATAAAAGCCGATAAAATCATGGAATCAAAAACAAAGGTCGCAGCAAAATAACAAAATTCGAAGCGCGAAGCACGAAATCCGAAACAAATCCGAAGGTTCAAATTTTCAAATGATCAAAACGGAACGCGCAATTTAGTTTTGAACATTTTAATTTTGGAAATTCGATATTTTTTCGAACTTCGATATTCGATATTCGAATTTTAGCAAGATTATGCAGAAAACAGCTCCCAAAAAAAAGGCAACATCAATGATGGCTGATATCGAGCCGGAAAAGAACTTCTGGCTTTGCGACGGCCGCAACCTGAAGAATCTAAAAGAATTAGCTGCCGCCTTCGAGAAAATGGACAATTCGGTTTGGAATTACCATGTTACGGCGGAGAAAAACGATTTCGCCAACTGGATCGAAGGGGTGTTCGGCCAGAGCCAGCTGGGTGCGTCGATCCGCAAAGCGAAGAGTCCGCGTACTGCCGCCAAGCGCGTGCAAAGCAAGCTGGAAATGCCCAAGTTCTGGTCGTTTTTAATGTAAAACAAATAGAAACTGGTTGAAGCTTACAGGAATCAATAGAAGCGGGTCAAATTTCTACGAGCTTCGAGTTTAATTATGGACGAAGTAAAAAAAACATTGCTTTTGCCGCAAGCCGATTTGTTGTTGGAAGTTTCCTGGGAAGTTTGCAATAAAATCGGCGGCATTAACACGGTTCTGGCAACCAAAGCCGCGCAGACGGTCAAGCGCTATGGCCAGGGATATATCATGGTCGGCCCGTACTTTGCCCAGAATTCAAAATATCAATTCGAAGAGAAAGCGCCCGAAGGCCGCTTGAAAGAAGTTTTTGGCAATCTGGAGGGACAGGGCATTCATTGCCGTTTCGGCCGCTGGCTGATCGACGGCGAACCGCAGGCTATTTTGGTGGATTTTCAAAACCTGTGGCCCGATGTTAACGGCTACAAAAGGGATTTGTGGGATTATTACAAAATCGATTCGATGGAATCGGGTTTTGAGTTTGATGAGCCGGTAGTTTGGGGCTACGCGGTTGCCAAGCTGGTTGAACAATTGAAGTTTGCTTACGCAGACAAAAAAATGGTTGTCCATTGCCACGAATGGCTTGCGGGCGCGGCACTTCTTTTTGCCAAGAAATTTTGCGGCAATATGGCTTCGGTATTCACCACGCACGCGACCACCTTGGGCCGGAGCATGGCTTTTAACGGGGTGGATATTTATGCCGACATCGACAAGATCGATCCGGTTAAAGAGGCCTATAATTACCATGTGCAGGCAAAACATCTTTTAGAAATGGCATCGGCGCAGGCGTGCACGGTTTTCACCACGGTCAGCGAGATTACGGGCGTGGAGTGCCAGTATTTTTTGGGCCGTACCCCCGACATCTTTCTGCCCAACGGTTTGGATGTGGGCGGTTATTTGAGTTTTGAAGAAGCGGCGATCAAGCACCGCGTTCAGCGCGGCCGGATCCGGGAATTCCTTTTTTATAATTTTTTTCCGCACTATGTTTTCGATTTGAAAAATACATTGTTCTATTTTATGATGGCGCGCTACGAGTATCACGCCAAAGGCATCGATGTTTTTATCAAGGCTTTGGGCGATCTGAACGAAAAGCTGAAGGCCGAGAAGAGCCGCAAGACCGTGGTCGCCTTTTTTTGGGTGCCGGCAAAAACCAAAGGCGTCAATCCCGATCTGATGGAAAATCGCGGCAATTATTTCGATGTTAAAGAATTTGTCGAGGAAAATTCCGG
>Ga0172380_10003062_pt1 | contig 23942 bp, 19 predicted proteins | sample Leawe162metaG_FD_119747 | JGI IMG/M metagenome (GOLD analysis project Ga0172380, IMG submission 119747) | Leachate microbial communities from a municipal landfill in Southern Ontario, Canada - Leachate well 162 metaG | ecosystem: Engineered > Solid waste > Landfill > Unclassified | place...
TCCAGCTTCGACTAGTGAAGGTATTAAAACCAGAAGTAGTAAAAAGTAGAAAATCTTACGAAGCATATTACACTCCTTGTTTGTTGATGAATTTAAGAAAGGGTTTTCTGACGAGTAGAAATTTTAAAAACTTACTCAATAGGGTCCTCCCTTGTTTATTTAGTTAATTCTTTTTTTAAGGTATAAAAAATATAATGGAAATATGGAACTTTTTTATCTCTCCATCAGTCTAAATAAGAAACAATAAACGCACTTGCTTATTTTGGAAATAGCAAAACCAAGATATAATACAGTCTTTTTATAGTCAAGACATATTTTTCTTGTTATTAGCCCTTTTTTACTAAAACCCGATAATCCCAACAAAAATTTAACATAACCTTAACATTTTGTCAAGGCTTTATGTGGCAGTACCGAATTTTTGCATTAAAATATTTTTACTCAAAAAATCTATTTTTACAAGTAACTATTTAATAAGTGAGCATTGACACTTCCAAATAAACCTTGTCCATTAATCCAGTTTAATATTTGAGTGCCGAGCTGAACAGCTACCTTTTCTTGTGCTCCATCTGTAGATGCTCCAAGATGAGGAGTAGCAACTACATTGGGATGATTAATTAAAGAAAAATCTGTCAGTGGTTCATTCTCAAATACGTCAATAGCAGCACCGGCAACATGACCATCATTAAGAGCATTAAGAAGATCAACTTCATTAATTAATCCGCCTCTTGCACAGTTAATAATCCTCACACCTTTCTTACATTTATATAACGTATCACTCGACAATAAATTTTTTGTCCCTTCCGTAAGCGGTACATGTAAAGAAATAAAATCTGATTCCTTGTATAACTCTTCCAAAGTCAGAAATTTTATTTCTATTGTGGAAGTCAACTCTTCTGAAATAAAAGGGTCGAAACCAACCAACTTCATTCCAAATGATTTTAATCTTATAGCAACTTCTCTTCCAATTTTGCCAAGTCCAATAATGCCAAAAGTTTTTCCGAATATCTCAGTACCGCTGTATGATTTACGATCCCACTTACCACTTCTAAGCGAATAATTAGCTTGAGGAATTTGGCGGCACATAGAAAGAAGAAGAGATATGGTATGCTCGGCAGCAGAAATTGTATTACCACCCGGAGTATTCATAACAATAATCCCTTTCCTTGTTGCAGCATCTACATCAACATTATCTACTCCCGTACCGGCTCTTCCAATTAATTCTAAATTACTTCCAAGATTAATTAATTCGGAATCTGCCTTTACTGCACTCCGTACGATTAATACATTATAATTACTAATTACATTTAGTAATTCGTTTCTTTTAATATCGGGAAGATAATCGACTAATATATCATTAGAGCCGAAAAGATTCAAAATGTTTTTATGAACCTTTTCGGCAATTAATATTTTTTTCATCAAAGTAATTTCTGAAGTCTATCAGCAAAAGCAGCTTTTGGAAGAGCACCAATTATAGTGTCTTTCACTTCGCCATTTTTAATAAATAATACGGTAGGGATACTTCTTACGCCAAACTTAACTGCAATATTAGGATTTTCATCTACATCAAGTTTACCAACTACGGCTTTGCCATCATATTCAGTTGCTAATTCTTCAATAACCGGAGCAATTGCTCTGCATGGTCCGCACCATGTAGCCCAAAAATCTACAATAACCGGTTTATCTGTTGCTGCTATTTCTGAATCAAAATTACTATCTGTAAAAGTAAAGGGTTTCATCTTTTTTCACTCCTATAAATAAATTACATCACACCATTTTTTTTAATTACTTCACGTGCAATAATACCTTTTTGTATTTCGTTAGTACCTTCAAAAATTTTATTTATTCTCGCATCTCGATACATTCTTTCAATTGGAAGTTCACGTGAATATCCCATACCTCCATGAATCTGAACTGCAATATCAGCAACCTTCACAACGCCTTCAGAACTGACCAATTTTACAATAGCAGATTGTTTTGATATATTTTTTTTCAAATCATAATCTACCGCAGTTCTATAAATGATAGATTCCATCTGATAAATAATCGTTGCCATTTCAGCGAGCATAAATTGAATTGCTTGGAAATTACTAATCGATTGATCGAACTGTTTTCTTTGCTTTGCATAAACGGTTGACATTTCTAACATCTCTTTGCAAGCACCAAGACAAGCAGCACCCAGGCCTAACCTACCGGCATCAAGTGCTTTCATTGCAAGAAGAAAACCTCTTCCTTCGACACCGATTAAATTCTCTTTCGGTATTCTAACGTTATCAAAAGTAATAGCATTAGTTGAACTTCCTCTAATACCCATCTTCTTTTCCGGCGGTCCGGCAGTATAACCGGGAGTGTTTGTTTCAACAATAAAAGTTGAAACACCTCTATCGGTTCTTGCAAATACGGAAACAATATCAGCAATTCCACCATTTGTAATCCAAAGTTTCTCACCGTTTATAACCCACTCATCACCATCAAGAACTGCTTTGGTCTTTACATTAAAAGAATCTGAACCAGCAGATGCCTCGGTCAAACAAAATGCCGCTATCTTTTCTCCTTTAGCTAATGGAGTAAGAAATTTTTTCTTTTGTTCTTCCGATCCACCAAGATAAATTACATTAGCACCTATCGATTGATGTGCCCCAATAAAAGTGGCAGTAGATATACAGCCGCGTGCAATCTCTTCCTGCATTACACAATATCCAACTTCACCAAATCCTAAGCCGCCATATTCTTCAGGGAATGTCATTCCCAAAAATCCCATCTCGGCTATTTTATCTATTAATTCTCTTGGTATTTTTTCATCTTCATCAATCTTTGCAGCAATTGGTTTTATTTCGCTATTCACAAAATCGCGAACAGTACTTCTAAGCATTTCTTGATCTTCATTTAAAGCAAATTCTTGCATAATTTATCTCTATTATTTTATGGACTGGCTTGTTTTATCGCCGATATAATTAACACTGTATTCACCGCCATCAACACCAATTACACTTCCGGAAATCCAATTAGCATTTTCATGACATAGAAGGGCAATTGCTTTACCCACATCTTCAGGCGTTGTTAATCTTCCAGTAGGATTTTTCATTCTTGCAGATTCTAACATCTTATCGTTATTTGGAATCTTTCTAACTGCAGGAGTATCAGTAACACCAGCCATGATTGAATTACATGTAATTCCCATCGAACCAAGTTCAACAGACAATTGACGTATATGAGCTTCGAGTGCAGCCTTTGCGGCTGATACAGCTCCATAATTTGGAATCACTGTATGAGAACCTGCACTTGTTAAAGCAAAGATTCTTCCGTTCTTTGCAAATAGATCGTGCTGTACTAATCCTTGAGTCCAATAGACTAATGAATGAGCCATTACATCAACCGTCATAGACATCTGAGATTGAGAGATACAATCATTAGGATTTTTTGAAATGTATGGTTTCAATGCACCAAAGGCAAGCGAATGCACAAGTACATGAACTAAGGGATGTTCTTTGCCTGCAAAGCGTTCATTAATTTCGTCAAGAACATCAACTCTCTTAATTGGATCAGCAGCATTTATATTAAAGAAGACAGCTTGCTGTCCGGTCTTTTCAATTTTTTTAATTACTTGTAGAGCAGCCGGCATAGTAATTTGTCTATCGAGGTGAATTCCAAAAATACTATAACCTGCTTTGGCGAGTTCAACTGCGGCAGCTCCGCCAAAACCACTTGAAGCGCCCAAGACTAATGCCCATTTCTTTTCCATGCTTTCCCCTTCATTTTAAGGCGGTAAACTTACTAAATTGATATATCAAATCAAATTAATAGCAGATATCCATATCCGTTAGCTTGCAAGGTAAATAACGTTTCCTTCACCAACAATCTGGTATAATGATTCTATAAATTCTGTATTTAATTCAATTTTATAATCGACATAAAAATCACGATTTCTTTTCTTCTCGATAATTCTTATATAAAGTTGTGTGTTGCCTGAATGATCTTCGATCAGTTTTTTTAATGCTTCAATCGTATCTTGAGTATGTAAATCTTCATCTAAAATGATAGCTACTTTTTTAGTTAATTTGTTTTTTACATCAGCCAACGGAATAGCTTCTTCTGCATGCAGTTTAATAGTATCGCCTGAACTCTCAAGCTTTCCTTTAATTAATAAAGTTGCTTCAGAAACAATTATATTTTCATAATCAGGAAAAATTTTTCCAAACATCAGACATTCGCAAGAACCGGAAAAATCATCCATTTTGAAAAATGCCATTTTATTTCCGGAACGATCTATTTTAGTTTTTATATCTGTTACGATCCCACAGACTCTTACGGAGTCATTAAAATTATATGTTTCTTCTTCGCCCAAATGTACAGTGGCAAAAGATCTATACTCAACATCATACTTACGAAGTGGATGATCGGAAAGATAGAAACCAAGGACTTCCCTTTCTTTAGATAAAATTTCATTTGGCTCCCAGTCTCTAACAATTGGAAGTTCAGGCTCATAGAATTCCATTTCTTTTTCTTCAGAAAAGAATAAACTATCGACATGTTTATCTTTAGCGGACTGAAGTTTGTTTCCATGTTCAAGTGCTTCTTGTATTGCACTAAATTTTTGAGCGCGGTTGCCCGGAAGCAAATCCATTGCCCCTGCTAATACCATCCCTTCGAGTGTTCTTTTATTTACTATCCTTGTATCCACATTAGCACAAAAATCATAAATCGAAGTAAAATCTCTTTCCAATGCTTCTCTTGCTCTTACTATTTCTTCAACTGCATTTATACCAACATTTTTAATAGCCGACATACCAAAAATAACTTTCCCCGCTTCCACGTTAAACTTAACTGATGGCTTATTAACATTAGGAGGTAATACATCGACTTTTAGTTTTCGACAGTCTTCTAATAGACCAGTTACTTTATCTGCTTTTCCATATTCATTAGATAAATTTGCGGCTAAAAATTCTTCTAAATAATGTGACTTTAAATATGCGGTTTGGTAAGCCACCATAGAATAAGCAACAGAGTGGCTTTTATTAAATCCGTAGTTTGCAAATTTATCAATTACTTCAAAAATCTCTTCTGCGATTTTTTTAGATACACCATTTTTTCCGGCACCTTGAACAAAAAATGTTTTTTGTTCAGCCATTGCCTTAAGATCTTTTTTACCCATGGCACGCCGTAATAAATCTGCATCTGCTAATGACATTCCTGCAACCTTATTAGCAATTTGTATTACTTGTTCTTGATAAACAATTACACCGTAAGTTTCTTTTAGTATCGGTTCTAAGATCGGATGAAGATAAGTAATTTTTTTCTTACCATTTTTACATGAAATAAAATCATCAATAAATTGCATTGGACCGGGACGGTATAATGCATTCATTGCAGAAAGATCATTGATAGAAGTCGGCTTTAGTTTTTTTAGATGCTCGCGCATCGGAGAACTTTCAAACTGAAATACTGCTGTGGTCTGCCCTTTAGAAAATAGTGAATATGTATCAGGATCATCAAGAGGGATTTCATCAATATCGATTTCAATACCTCTGGTTCTTTTTATTATTTCGAGAGTATCTCTAATAATTGAAAGAGTAATAAGCCCCAAGAAATCCATCTTAAGAAGACCTGCATCTTCAAGCTCTTTCATATTAAATTGAGTAACAAGAGCTTGGTCATCGCCATTAATAGCAAGTGGAACGTAGTCGCTTACTTCACCCGGAGCAATTACAACACCGGCGGCATGTTTAGAAGCATTCCGATTCATTCCCTCAAGTATTCGAGCATACTTTATTAAGTCCTGCATTAATGGATCGTCTGTTTTCTTAAGCCAAGCTAATTCGGGCACTTCATCTAATGCCTGATCGATTGTAAATACTTTTCCAAACTTCGAGGGGATCCATTTTGTAATTTCATTTACTTTTGGAATAGGGATTTTTAATACACGCGCAACATCTCTTATAACTGCCTTAGACGAAAGGCGGTTGAACGTAATAATCTGGCAGACAGAGTTATCGCCATATTTTTCTTTAACGTATTTTATTGCTTCTTCGCGTTGATCATCAGCAAAATCAACATCAATATCGGGCATTGATTGCCTTGCAGGATTTAAGAATCGTTCAAAGAGAAGCCCGTAGTCTAATGGATTTACATTAGTAATTCCGAGCGAATAAGCAACGAGTGAACCTGCGGCACTACCACGACCCGGGCCAACAGGAATGCCTCTCGACTTAGCGGCATTAATAAAATCTTGAACAATTAAAAAATACCCTGCATAACCCATATCTTTAATAACGCCAAGCTCAAACTTAAATCTGTCTTCTGCTTCTGGAGTTATTTTTTTTAATTTTTTTTCTAATCCTTCCCAACCTAAATTTTCTAAATACTCTTCGAGATCTTTAGCTTTGGATTCGGGTGGAATTGGAAACTGCGGATAAAGAAGACCTTCCTTATCGAGACTTAAATTTATTTTCTGTTCTATCTCTAAAGTATTTTCGATAGCACCTTTATAATTCTTAAAGAGCTTCTTCATCTCTTCCGGCGATTTAAAATAAACCTGATCGGTACCGTATCTTAAATTTTTATGGTCGGCAGTTCCTGTTTTATCGCCAAGCAATAAAAGAATATTATGTGCTATTGCATGGTCTTGTTTTATATAATGAATATCGTTTGTCGCTACTAATTTAATACCGAGTTCACGAGATAACTTTGGCATTCCTTCAAGAACCGGCTTTTCTACTTCAAGACCATGGTCTTGAATTTCGAGATAAAAATCATCTCCAAAAATTTCAAAAAGTTTAAGAGCATTCTCTCTCGCCTTATTATAATCATTCGCAACCAATTTTGCAGAGACGGGACCGGCAGGGCATGCAGAAGTACATACTAAACCTTCGCTCATTCCTCTTAATAGTTCAAGATCAATTCTTGGTTTATAATAAAAACCTTCCTTCTGTCCGAGTGTTGCTAATTTTATTAAATTTTTATAACCGACTTTATTTTTTGCTAAAAGTATAAGATGGTTGTAATGCTTAGATTTTTTCTTACCAGTGGCATAATCAGCACCTCTTTCGAAACGACTGCCATCAAAAACAATATAAGCTTCCATTCCGATAATCGGTTTGATACCTGCCTTCTTTGCATATTTGTAAAATTCAGATGCACCATACATCACGCCATGATCTGTAAGAGCAAGAGCATGCATATCCATCTCAGTAGCTGTTTTAACTAATGCACCAACAGTACATGCAGCGTCTTGAAGACTATAATGTGAATGGTTATGAAGATGTACAAAATCTGACATAAAAAGCCTTAATTAATCCCTACCTGTATGACCAAATCCGTTTGCGCCTCTTTTAGATTCTTTCAGACTTTCTGAAATAATAAAATTTCCCTTAATTACTTCAGATATTACCATCTGAGCAATTCTATCTCCACGGTTAATTACAAAATCAGTATCACTGAAATTAAATAAAATAATTTTAATTTCACCTCTGTAATCTGAATCGATGGTACCAGGAGAATTGAGTACACCAATACCATGCTTAGCAGCGAGTCCGCTTCTCGGTCTTATTTGTATTTCGTACCCTTCGGGTATTTCGACCGATATATTTGTTGGTATTAACGCATACTTACCCGCACTAATAATTTTCATCTCCTTGATAGCAGCTCTAATATCTAATCCGCTACTTCCTAGAGTTTCATATTTGGGCAATTCCACATCATCAATTCCGGAATCCCATTTGGTAATCTTTATATTAATTTCTTTCATTGAATTGTCTTCTTGGTTTAGCGACAAATTTAAGAATTTAAAACTAATTTTTTATCTTGATTCTTTTAAAAGAAATTATCTTCTCTTAATAATTCGGTTTAAGATTGTTTTTACTTCTCTTACATTAATTATTTTTGAAGCAAATAAGAACAGTATAAATAATAACAGGAATAATAATTTGTATGGAATGGTAAGCAGACCATTAAGGAAAAGCAGGTAATAAACCGAAATTGAGGTTACTAGTAGAATTAAAAGCGAAATAATTTTTCGAAATTCGTAGGCAATATGGTAGAATTTTTGGGAAACAATAAAAAGACCGGAAGACATTACAAGATAACTTGTAAGAGTAGCAAGAGCAGCTCCATAAATTCCTATTACGGGAATTAACAATAGATTTATTACAACATTAGTAACCGCACCTGCCAAAGTAACCAAAGGGAAATATTTTGTTTTCTCCTCGATATAAATTCCGGCAGTAAAATTAATATATAACCCATGGAATAAATATCCGAGCAAAATAATTGGGACAATCCCCACACCAGAGATATAATCTTTTCCGAAAATGGACACTCCGGGAAGGAATTGGAACTTAATAAAATCTTCTACGAATAAAGTTAGTATAACCCAAATCATTGAAGTAGTTATAAGGAACAAAGTAAAAATTTTAGAAAATAATTCTTTAGCTTCTTTTTCTTTAGCGTTATTTAGAAAAAAAGGCTGCCATGCATATTGGAACATAGAAACAAAAAGCATCATAAAAATACCAAGCTTATAGTTCGCTTGATATATACCTAAGGTGGCAGAATCTGTCATTGCCAATACTAATGGTCTATCTATCACTTGTACTATCATTGCACCCATACTTGCAGGAAGATAAGGTATTCCAAATTTTAATATTCTTTTAAATAACTCTTTATCAAATACTAACTTAAGATATTTCATAGTAGCCGGGAGAAGTGCAATAAATGAAAAAACCGATGCGATAAGGTTCGAGATTAGAATTGCTTCTATACCCATTTTGAATCCGACAATAAGCACAATATTGAGAAATAAAAAAATCATAATATTTATGAATTTTATTACTGCAAAGCTTAATGCTTTCCTTTGAAGCCGTAAATATGCAAATGGTATTATTGCAAGTGTATCAAAGAAAAGGATATAAATAAGATAATCATATAGATGGCGGTAGTTTGCCGGCAGTTCCATTATAATACATACTGATGGCTTAAGAAAATAAAGAAGTAATGAGAATAAGAAAGATGATATAACTATTGTCCAAAAAGATGTAGAAAAAACCCGGCTCTTTTCGGAATCATTAACCGAAATAGAAGAAAATTTTAAAAAAGCAGCATCAACACCATATATATAAACAATATTAAGAAATGCCAGATATGCATATATATTAGAATAGATACCAAAATCAGTCGGATTAATTACATGAGTATAGAATGGAACTATTATGAACCCGATAAACCTGCCTACAATGGTAGAGATACCATATATGGCAGTGTCCTTAGTAAGTTCTTTTATTTTTTCTTTCATTTAAACTATTGGTTCAAAATAGGGCTTAAGTGCTTCTATATAAATTTGAGGCGGTTTTACCGCTCTCTTTGTTTCGGCTCTCATAAAAATATGAGTTGTAAATCCTTCGCAAACTATTGTATCTGTTCCCTCTTTTCTAATAATATATTCTATATGAACCTTGGGAGTATATAATTGCGTTACAGTCGCTTCAATTTCTAAAAGATCATCGTAAGTAGCCGGAGTTTTATATTTCAACCCTGCCTCAATAAGAGGTAATTGAAATCCATTTTTTTCCACTTCTGCATAAGCCAATCCAACGCTTCTTAATAGTTCTGTTCTTCCTACTTCGAAGTATTCAAGATACTTTCCATTATAAACAAAGGTCATTTTATCGGTATCTGCATATCGAACGCGAATGTGAGTTTTATGAGTAAGCATAATAATCCGGAGAAACCCTTGCAAATTTTGCAAGGGATAATATTTCTTATTCTATAAATTTGCCCATCTTTCCAAATTTTTCATAACGATTTTGGATCAATTTTTCGGGCTTAGTTTTTACTAATTGAGCTAATTCCTGTTTAAGAGTATCTTTTAGTATTGCTGCCATTAATATATGGTCTCTATGAGCACCCCCTAATGGTTCAGGAATAATTCTATCAATAATTCCCTGCTCTATCAAATCGGGAGCAGTAAGCTTTAATGCTTCAGCTGCTTGTTCCTTATATTCCCAGCTTCGCCATAAAATACTTGAACACGATTCAGGGCTAATAACAGAGTACCATGAATTTTCAAACATTAAAACCCTGTCGCCTATTCCAAGACCAATAGCTCCACCGCTTGCGCCTTCTCCAACAATAACAATAATAATAGGAACTTTGAGCGCACACATCTCGATTAAATTGCGGGCAATAGCTTCTGCTTGCCCTCTTTGCTCTGCTTCTAAACCGGGATAAGCACCCGGAGTATCAAGCATAGTGATAATCGGTTTATTAAATTTTTCCGCCAATTTCATTAATCGGAGTGCCTTTCGGTATCCTTCCGGGTTTGCCATCCCGAAATTACGATACAAATTCGATTTTGTATCGCGACCTTTCTGATGACCTATAATCATTACCTTATATTCATCGAGTTTTGCAAACCCACCAACAATCGCATGGTCATCACTGAAATACCGATCACCATGAAGTTCAATGAAATCTTGAGTCATCATATATATATAATCTAAAGTATATGGACGTTCAGGATGACGAGCGAGCTGAACTTTCTGCCACCGAGTAAGATTATCATAAATGTTCTTTTTTAATAAAAGAACTTTTTCTTCCAATTTTTTTATTTCATCAGATATATCGAGACTGCTTTCAAACTTGCGCATCTCTTCAATTTTATTTTCAAGCTCTATAATTGGTTTTTCAAAATCCAATATAGTTTTTGCCATTATTTCTCCGTCCTAAAAAATATTTTAGAAATTGTTTTACCGATAATTTCCATGTCTAACCAAATATTATAATTCTTTGCATAATAAACATCAATCTTTCTTAATTCTTCTTGGTCATCTATATCTAAGTTTTCAATAAACCAAAAACCGGTAAGACCTTTTTTCCCTACAAATAAACCATCGTAATAAGAATTTGAGTAAGGACCTACAAAACTATACTGCCCAGTAACAATTAAGGGCACTTTATTAACAAAATTATAGAGAGTTCCCTTTTTCCTTCCGAATAAGGAGAATAAATATATAAAAGGATAGATAGAAAGTAAAACTATTAGTCCAACGATCAAATCGAATATTCTTTTCGAGAATACATGGAAAAGAGAAGAAATATTATATTCAATCTTTAATAAAGGAATATCATCAACCATAGAAATGGCAGATTTACCAACTACGTAATCAAGATCGCTTCCTGATACGAGAAAATCCACTTTCAATCCTCCGCATTCCGAAACCACACTAAACATTTGAGTAAAAGAAATTTCTTCGGTAGAAAATATTACTAACTCTATTCTTTTTTCTGAAATAATTTTTTTTATATTTTCTAATGTGCCGAGGTATTCATAAGATAAAACTTTCCTACCCACATCTTTTCTTGATTTACTTATAAACCCAACTACTTCATAAAGAGCATTAATATTTTTCTTTAATTTTCCGGCAAGCCCAATTAGATTACTATCATTTCCTACTAAAAGTGTTTTTCTTTTTCTTGTATCACTTACTAATCCCACTTTAAAAATAATTTTGATTAATATTCTCCATAGCGGGAATGCCGCAAGTACTAATAAATATGTGATTAGTATTACTGCTCGACTGAAAGCGAATTGTTTAAAGAAATAAGTAAGCGAGGATAAAAGTAGAAGACCATATAATAGTGAAAGAATTATTCTAAGAACAGAAAGAGAATTTTTTTTATATGAATTAGTAAGTGAAGAAATTAATAATTGAAAAAGAGAGGGCAAGAAATAAACATAAGGAACTGCATAAGAGGGGAACCCTTCCCAAGTAATTTTTTCCGCCGAATGAATTTTTTCAGCGGCATAAATCGCCCCGGAGAAAAAGATAAAATCCACTATTGCAGAGGCAATCGGTAATTTATAAATATTAATAAATGCAATAATAGTACGGATGAAAATTGCAAATCTTAATATCGATTCAACAATAATAGAAGCGGAGAAATGTTTTTTTACAAATAAGTGCATTGCTTCATAAAAAATCTTTGTTTCATCAATACTGCTTCTTTTTGTGCTCTCTCCCTTATAGTGAATAATCTCTGTTGTATGAACGTAAAAAACTTTGAAACCGGCATTTTGGGTGCGATAGCATAAATCCAAATCTTCGCCGTACATAAAAAACTTTGGATCGAATCCACCAATTTTATCATAAGTCTCTTTGCGAAGCATCATAAAAGCACCGCTGACAGCATCTACTTCATACGTTTCATTCTCATCTAAATAGGTGAGATTATATTTTGCAAATATTTTGCTCTTTGGGAAAAGAGAACTTAATCCGGCAACTTTTGTAAATGAAGTCCAAGGTCCGGGGAACCCTCTTCTGCAAGCTAATTGAAGTGTACCATCAGGATTTAGAACCTTACATCCTGCCATACCGGCTTGAGGATTATTTTCAAAAAACTGAATCATTTTTTCAAATGTATCTTCGCGGACAATTGTATCAGGATTAAGCAAAAGAATGTATCTGCCCTTTGCAATTTCCAATGCTTGATTATTCGCTTTTCCAAACCCTACATTTTTTTTATTTCTGATTTGGATTACAGATGGGTATTTTTCTTCTACGAGTTCCATACTTCCGTCATCAGAAGCATTATCAACTATAATTATTTCGGTATCAATATTTCCGAATGCTTTATAAACTGAAGAGAGTGAATTTAATAAAAATTCTTTAACGTTATAATTGACAATTATGACTGATAAATCGCACATAATAGATTAGTCTAATTTTCCGAATAGGCTTCTGCATCTTAATTTCCAGACCATAAAAATTGCTTCCCGAACTATTTTTTTTGACATCTTAGATGTACCTTGAAAACGATCCGTAAAAACAATTGGAAATTCAAGAATTTTAAAACCTTTTTTCCATGCGAAATAATTCATTTCAATCTGGAAAGAATAACCGTTGGATTTAATCTTATCTAAATTAATTGATCGAAGTACTTCACTCCTAAAACACTTAAACCCACCGGTACCATCTTTTATAGGTAGTCCCGTAACTATCCTCGTGTACATATTAGCGAAATAACTAAGCAATAAGCGGCTTATGGGCCAGTTGACTACATTTACTCCTTTGATATATCTACTGCCTATAACAAGGTCATAACTGTTAATATGTTCTAAAAAAACTTTTACATCATTAGGATTGTGAGAATAATCAGCATCCATTTGGACGGCCACATCGAATCCATTTGCAAGCATATATTTAAAACCTTCAACATAAGCAGTGCCAAGCCCCATCTTACCGGCTCTTTTTATCAAATGCACTCGTGCATCATTCTCAGCGAAATCCTTTACCCATTGGTGTGTTCCATCGGGCGAATTATCATCAATTACTAAAATATTTACATCAGGATATTTTGATAATAAATATGGTACTAATTTTTGAATATTTTCTATTTCGTTATATGTTGGGATTAATATTATTGATTTCATGGCTATTCAAAATGTCCTTTTCCAAATACAACAACTAAAACAGTTCTAAAAATTATTTTCAAGTCCATCCTTAAACTCATATTCTCGATATAAAAAAGATCGAATTGAAGTTTTTTCTTTACATCTTCTACTGATTCATCATATTTATGTTTCACTTGCGCCCATCCTGTTACTCCGGGTCTTACTTTCAATCTTCTTCTGTATAATGGAATTTCCTTAGAAAGAAGATTTACAAAGTGTTCTCTTTCGGGACGCGGTCCTACAAAGCTCATTTCACCCTTAAGAATATTAATCATTTGAGGGATTTCATCTATTCTAAACTTTCTTACATAAGAGCCTACTTTCGTGATGCGAGGATCATTCTTAGTGGACCATACAGGACCAGTTCCCTTTTCAGCATCAATTACCATTGAGCGGAACTTAATGATCTTAAATAACTTTCCATTCTGCCCCATTCTTTCTTGACGATAAAAAACCGGACCTTTACTATCAAGCTTAATAGCTATGGCAGTGAAGAGTAAAATTGGAGAAGCAAAAATTAAAAATAAAATAGATATAACAATATCCATCATTCGTTTTAATTTTTTTTCCCATTCAGGCATAAGCTCCGGCATAATATCCATTAATGGGAAACCGTATATCTGACTTGAACGTGCTTGCCCGCTCAAAATATCATAAAGATCAGGGACTATCTTTAGAGCAATATCACGACCTTCGCATTTTGAAATCACTTCGAGAAGAACATCTTCATGATTTCTATCAAGTGCAATAATAATATTTCTAATCGAAAATTGATTTATAAGTGTTTCGAGATTTTCTATACTATCAATTACTTTTACCCCTAAATATTCTTTACCGATGTTTTCATTCTTAACCGATATGTATGCTTTGATATCAAGCCCAAGAGCGAGATGATCATTAATCGAATTATGTACTTCAAATGCTTTTTCGTTAAAACCGATAATAGCGGCATTCCTTCTCCCGATACCATTGATTAATAGATTTCGTTGGATACTGCGTACTATTAATCTGCCAATACCAACAATAAGAACTAATATTCCCCAATAGTAAAAAATAAAAAAGCGGAGAGAAGTAGAAATCCCTGTTATATAATCATCATAAAGAATCAAGAAAAAGAGAATGAAGATACCAACGAAAGATGATTTGAATAAAGTAGATAATTCATCAAATCTTGAAGCCGCAAACCAGGTGCGGTACATTCCTACAAATGTAAATAGAAGCATCCAGAAAATATATAATGCAGTCATAGGGAGCAAAAAATCGGGTTTCGATATTAAGTCAAACCATCCCGATTCCACTCTAAAAATAAAAAATATCAACCATGCGAGATTAATTGCAAAAAAATCGCTTATTAATACCAAATATTTTTCAATCTTTTTTTTCAAAACAAGTCCAAAATAATTAACTAATGAATTTAATAAAGAAAACTTTCTATTACTCTAAAGATTTTTACTTTATCTTTCTGTTGATTCCCAAATCACAGAATGTTTTTTTTGCAAGAATTTTTTAAATCCTTGTAATATTGCAATATTAGCAACAATAAAAAAATAAGGAAGCGAGAAAAACGGTATTCTTATTTTTTCCAAAGCTAATAAATATCCGGCAGTTCCGGCAATATAAAATGCTATTTGGAATAAGAATAAAAGCTGTGCAAATAAACTAAATTGTGCCACAACAATTGATAGAAAGAATAAAGATATTAATAAGAATGGCAATATCCATCTTGTTACTTTATGTGAGAAAAAAGCATAAGAAAGCAAAAAGTTTTTACCATTCAATAATGATTTATGAAAAACTAAAGTCTCGAAATTAGTAGCTGAAAAACGTACTTTTCTATTAAATTCCTGCATTACATCTTTACCTATATTTTCATAAGCGACCGAATTTTCGCTATATGTGAATTTATAATCTTGTGCAACAACTGAAAGAGAAATAAAAAGATCATCCGTAACTGCATTTTTGAGAGGTATCTCTTTGAAAAGTTCTTTCCTAATTGCGAAAATTCCACCATTAGCAGATATCTGGATTCCGAGTTTCCCTTCAGCTTTTTTTATAAAAGTTTCGTAAGCCCAATAATTGGTTTCTTCCACACTTTCTTTTCTTACATCATCGTTATCAGTTAAAACTAATCTACCGCAAACTCCTCCGACTGTCCGATCTTGAAAATCATTTATAATGTTTTTTAAAACATCATTTCTAAAATGTGTATTTGCATCGGAAAATAAGAGTATTTCACCATTAACAGATTTAACTAATTCATTCAATATTCCTGCTTTACCCATTCTATTTTTTGATAGGTATATTTTTAACCATGGGTATATATTAGCATACTCATTAAGTATGGTATTCGTATTATCATTAGAGCAATCAGACCCGATAAACAGTTCAATTTTAGTAAAATCGTAATCCATTTCGGCTATATTTTTTATTCTTTCGGCAATAACCTTTTCTTCATTATATGCAGCAATCAATATAGATATTCTTGGATAATACTTCGGTTCTCTATTAGACTTTGATTTAAATAGACTTAGGAGATAAATAATTATGGGATAGAAGAAGAATGAATTAAGTATCAGGAATACCACAAAATAGAATAATATTTCAAGAATTATTTTCAATTTAGTTTTTGTTTAATAATGACAAATAAATGTTTTCAAATTTTTCGGCACTCTTTTCAGCTGTATAGTTTTCTTTTATAAATTCGCGTCCGTTAATTCTTACCTCTTCTGAATTAAATTGACCATTAAAATAAGTTAAAATAGTTTCAACAAATTTTATTGGCTCATCTTCAATCAATAAATGAAAGTTCTTTTTTAATGGTATTCCTTCAGCACCGATAGAAGTTGTAATGATATTCTGTCCGGCTGCCAGCATTTCTAAAATTTTCACTCTAATACCACTGCCAATCCTAAGAGGAACAACTGCTAAAGATTTAGTAAGCACACTGCTCCAAATATCATCTACAAAACCTCCGATATTTATATAATCTTTTACTGATTCGGATATTAAAAGTTTCTTATAATCTCCACCGCCGTATAAATAAAGTTTTACTAAACTATTTTTTTCTATAATTAAAGGGAAAATAGTATTAATAAACCAATTGATTCCGTCTAAATTTGGATACCAATCCAAGGATCCAATAGCAACCAAAGTATTCGGAATTACATCTATTTTCGATAACTTAAACAATTCTTCTTCAATTCCAATAGGAATTGAGAATACTTTTGCTCTTGGATTTAATTCTGATAATTGTCCCTTATCTATTTCACTAATCATAACGCAAGCATCAAATTTGCCACAGATTTCAGGTTCGTACTTTTCCATCTTTTTGTACTGAATATAAGAATAAAGTTTTATCAATGGATTAGATTGTTTTTCGTAAAATCTTTTCATGATATTCAATTCTAAATTTTCTTCACGAAGAACCGTTTTGGCTTTAGAATATTTTTTTACAATTCCTATAACCCATGCAAGATGAGCATTTATTACATGAACAATATCGTATTCATTTTCTTTTAATAGGGCTATTAGCTTCTCTTCTAATTCTTTAGTTCTGAACTTCGAAAAATTATATGGCTCTTTTTGGAATAAATTTGTCAAAGCTCCATCGATAGAATTTTTCGTACTTGATTCAACAGGTATCAATCGACAATATTTCTCGACTTCATTTATTATTGACGGCTCCTTTACACCATGAGAATAAGTGAGAAAATCAATTTGATGTTCACGTAACGATAAATATTTAAGAACATTAAAAATCGATTTTTTATGTCCATCATCTGGAGGACATGGGATTTTTGGTGAAATCATTAAAATCTTCATGGGTTCTTAAACTCATTCTTTGGATAAAAAAACATCTGTTTAAAAAAATAATATCCTTTTTTGAAAAGATTTTCATTAAAGGAAACTATTCCGGCCAAAGAGAATATTATCCCACGAAAAAACAAACCAGTAAAATGAACTAAGATTACTGCATTAAATTCTAAACCAAGAAAATGTTTTTGATAATATTTTATTTTCCCGATAGATTGATTTTTATATGTAAACCATGGCATTGTGTTAGTAGCCGCACCACCATGATGAATTACAGAAAAACCCGGATTCAACCAAACTTTACCACCTATTTGCTTAAACCTAAAACAGAGATCGGTCTCTTCCGAATAGAAAAAGAATCGTGAATCAAAACCATTTAGTTCATTCAAATCACTTGTTTTGCAAAGAATAAAAGCACCTTTAACAACATCTACTTCGAATGGTTTTTTGTCTTCTAAGTAATTTTGATAATATTTATTAAATAATTTCATCTTCGGAAATAATTTATATAAAAATAAATTTTCTGTAATTCCATTCCATAAAGAAGGAAATTCAACCACAGATTCCTGTATCGTCCCATCGCTATTTAATAATTTTGGGGCAATGAAACATTTACCCTCACATTTTCCTAAAAACTCAATTAAAGGAGCTAAAACATTAACCTGAAACTCTACATCGTTATTTATAATTAATGTGTATTCTCCGGAAGCTATTTTTAGAGCTTGATTATTCGCATAAGCAAATCCTTTATTGCTCTCATTCTTTATTAAAACTACATTTTCATATTTATCTGTTATAAGCTTAGGATCGCCGAGTGTAGAAGCATTATCAACTACTATTATTTCCAAATCTAATTCAGAATGAAATTTATTAAGAGTCTCAAGACATATATCAAGAAGCTCAAAACAGTTATAATTAACTATTACACAAGATATTTTTATTTCTTCAATAGCCGCAGCCACTTTTCACCATTGATTAGTCTAAGAATCATATTTAGTTCTACATTATCAAAATATCTTAGATATTTTAATGAAACGAGAATCACTAAGGACGATACAATGAGATACGGTATTAAAGGGAGATAAGCTAAAAGAAAAACAACAATGGCTATTACAAATGTCCAAAGAATAAAATCTTTGTTTATAAAATTAAGAGAAAAATTATATTTGCTGAGTACATAAATCATAAATACAAACCCTATAAATCCTGCAATTAATTTTGAAAACCCAACGCCGGCAGATGAGTAATCAGGTATCCACAAAAAATTAAGTGCTGTATTAGCAACGACAAGAATAATTGAATAAATAAGATTCCAAAATTGTTTACTATGTGCTGTTAGAAGATCCAAAGTAAAAAAATTAAAGAACATAAATACTTGAGACCAGAAAATTGCATAAGTAGGTATTGCAGCTTCTATATATTTATCGCCAAAAACTAGTGTGATTATTGATTGCGACTTAAACGAAATTATTATTGCCAGACCAAATGAAACTAAAAACAAAACTTTATATACCAATGCATTAATTTCATCTGTACGTTTTTTATCGCTAAGATTTTTTACGAGGAATGGAAATACTGTAGTAACGATTATAGTAGGAATAATATTTAACGGCATACTTAGACGAGTAGCGGCAGCATATATTCCCGCTGCATACTCCCCTTTCAACCAAGTTAATAGAACTATATCAAATTGTTGATATACGATAACAAGGAGAATAAATCCTGCCAAAGGGGAGGCTTCTTTTATCAACCAGATTGCTTTCTCTAAATTAAAACCAATTTTATAATCGAATTTTTTATAAAGAAAAACATATTGAATTATAAACCCGGGAACTGTTGAAAAAACATAAGCAAATACGAAATAATAGATTCCACCTTTGAATATCGGCATAAGAATAACTGCTATTAGAAATAACACGTTATCCAATATCGTTAATGTCATTGGGTAATGCATCTTAAGATTTACTTTGAATGGAGTTGAAAGAAGCTCCCTGAAATTTGCCATCCTTGTAGAGAGAATTATACTCACGAAAAGTGTATTTGAAATTACAAATTCCTGAAAAGTATAATTAAGCATATATGCAATAATATTAAAACCACTAATAACGACTGCAAATAATAGCAGCCTTATTGTCATTGCGCTATTTAATAAAGTAAAAGAAGAATTATCTTTTGAGGATTCACGAAAAATAATTGGACCAAGTCCAAAATCGATTATCTTAGAAAGGATTCCAACAATGGCAACTAAACCACCAAACGTTCCGAAATCATGAACACTCATATAGCGTGCTGCAAAAACAAATGCAGCAAAGTTCAGCACTAAAGAAATACCTTGTCCGAACGATAAAGAAAAAATATTTTTAGTTATTTTTTCGATTCTACTAAATCCTTATATACTTTAATGTATGAATCCACCATGCCATCTAATAAAAACAATTCTTTCCTTTTACTATTATTTTCTTTAACCGATTCGATATGGTTTTTTATATATTCTAATTTTTGCAAGTAGTCCGAGATATTATCAAGTTCATAAAGCTGATTGCTATTTTCACCAACAACTTCCACATTACCACCAACATCTGAAGCAAGTATCGGAATACCGGCAAAAATTGCTTCAATCAGACTTATTGAAAGTCCTTCGTAACGTGAAGGAAGAGTGAATACATCAAATGCTTTTATGTACTTGTGAGAGTCTTTAATAGCACCTGCAAAAAATATATCTTCTTTGCAATTATGATTATTTACTAACGCCTTTAATTTTTCAAGATCGGGTCCATCGCCTATTATTACAAACTTAATTCCTGGATACTTATTTTTTATCGAGTCAAAATTAGTAATGAGGAATTCATAATTTTTCTGATATGCTAATCTACCGGTAGAGCCAATTACAAAATTACCATTGAGATCATAATTACATTTCTCAGAGATAAATTTACGTGCTTCTTCGTTTGAAAGAAAATCATTTTCTTTTAAGTCCAACCCATTATAAATCACAACACCTTTATTAGTGATTTTGGATTTGATCGATTCCTCTTTATTAACGGCACTTACGAAAACGCATTCATCAACATTCGTAGCGAAGATTTTAAAATATAATTTAACAAGCCCTTTAAGTCCCGGTATAGCACTATAATTTTTGTCTAAAAAAGAAAGTCCGTGAAAAGTAAAAAGAAATTTTGGTTTTATTTTTAACAACCAAACCGAAATAGCACTGATTAATGTATTAGAACTATTTAAATGAATTAAATCATATTGAGAGTGTTTCATAATTTGATATAACTTTTTAATAAAGTAAAGTGAATCAAGAATGCTAAAATTTCTTTTAAGTTCATCTAAGTAGTAGTAATTAACACCTTTTTTTTTCAATTCAGCAAACAAGAAATCACCCGTTCCCGCAGCAACATCTACATCATATCCACGCTGCTTTAATTTGGATGCAAGATTTAATACGAATACTTGTGCTCCACCTATATCAGCTTTTGTTATTACAATAAGTATTTTCATTTCAGTTATTTATTTTTCCAAGTGTATTTCGTTAATAATTTTGACTAATCGCGAAGTCATTTCTTTTATATCAAACTTTTTAGATTGTTCCAATCCTTTATCAATTACCTTATTATAAAAATCAGGATTGCTTTCTAATTTAAGAATATCATTAGCAAAAGCAGTATGATTATCGGGGTCATGAATTATTCCACCTGTTCCAACTACTTCCTTAAGTGAAGATTTATCAGAAGAGAGGACAGGGATTCCCGATTGCATAGCTTCTAATGGAGGGATCCCAAACCCTTCATAATACGAAGGAAATATAAAAGCAAAGGCATTAGAATAAAGCTGAGTTAATGTTTCGTCATCGACATAATTAAAATATTTTATATTATCCTTATGCTTTTCAATTTCTTCAAAAATTTCCTTTGATAAAAATCCCGGTTTTCCAACTACGACTAAAATTAATTTACTTCCTGCATCTTTTATAATATCAAGAATTTTAATTATACCTAATACATTTTTCCTTTTCTCAACAACTCCGACATATAGCAAATAGTTTTTATCTATCGAAAGCTTCTCTTCAAGTATTTTTAGCGCATCTTTCTTTGATGATGTTGAATTAAAAATTGTGGCAGAAGTATTATAAACCACTCTTAACTTTTCTTCAGGCACATTATAATAATTTATTAAATCCTCTTTTGATTGCTCCGAAACCGTAATAATCATTTCGGCTTTTTCTAACGAAGGAGGAAGAAATATTGATAAATATTTTTTATAAAAATATGGATAGTATTCTGGGAATATTCTGGGAATAATATCATGTACTACTGTAATAATTTTTGTTTTACCAATATCAACTAATGGAACAACTATATTTGGAGTTAATAATAGATCAATCTTATGTTCTTTCAATAATTTTGGCAATTCATAATTAAACCAAATAATTGAATATAGTTTCATCGGAATAAAAGATTCATTCACATTTACAATCGTAAAAAACTCATCATCAAAATTTATTTCTGTATTCGTGAACAGAATATAATCGTTTTTATCATCATGATTATTAGGCAGTTCCAATAGAAGATTTTGGAGATACCTCCCTGTACCTGTAATTTTCCTATCTAATACTCTGCCGTCAATTCCAATTCTCATGTTTTTAATCTAACCTCTATCAAAATAATTTGTTTTACCAAGTCTTCCTGAATAAAAATCTAAAAATGCTTTTGATACAACAGTAAAATATTCTTTCTTATTCGAACTCATAACATACTTAATAGAAAATGCTAAAAATAGATATATATATGAAATTACTCGCCACACCGGATAATTCTTCTTAATAAAATAGAAACGATTCCTTGTGCTGTAATAAAGAGGCAATAAATTTGAATCTCTTCCTGTTGTAGAACACACTTTATGAAATATTTTAGTTCCATCCGTGAATAATATTTTATAGCCCGCTTTTATTGTTCGAGCACAATAATCAGTATCTTCGAGATAAAGGAAGTATTTTCCATCAAGAAGACCAACTTTTTCTATCACTTCTCTTTTAATCAATAGATTGCACCCGGAAGCAAATGAACAAAATGTATCTTTACTATTATTAGGAAGATTAAGATCGAATCCCGATGCTTTTATTTTGCTGATATGTCCACCGCTATACCAAGAAACATCTTTTTTATCAAAGTAATTTATTCTACAAGTTACAATACCAACATCGGGATATTCTTTACTTTTGTTTATCATAACTGAAAGAAAATCTTGTCTAACTACCGTATCATTATTAAGTAGTAAAATAAAATCAGCTTTATTTTCAAGTGCATAATTAATACCCAAGTTATTCCCGCCTGAGAATCCAAGATTACTTTCTGCAATTATAATCTTATCAATAAAATCGCTATACTCTTTTTTAATTACTTCTATATCATTCCCCGAAGAATTATTATCGACTACAATAACTTTATAATTCGGATAATCGATTTTCTTTAATGATTTCAAACACTCGAGTGTATCCGAAACGCCATTGTAATTAACTAAGATAATGAATACCTTTTGCAAAATCATGTCAGTTTTGAATTACGAGTAATTTTTAAAATGCTCAATTCCTTAAAGTAATTTTTTTCTTGATCAGTCATAACATATATAACTATATAATAGAAATAAATAATCACAGAAAGAATACCGAAATAACCTATTTTTAAATACTCAAAAAGCAAAGAAGAGAGTAGTAAAAATATTATTATTGATGCAAATTTCAAATTCACCATAGAATGAATAGGAAAAGTAATAGATTTTTTTGTTACTATAAAATATGCAATGGCAACAAATCCATTAGTGAATAAAGACACATAAGCAGCTCCAAAAACCCCGAACTTTGGAATTAAAAAATAGTTTAAAATGAGGTTAAGTATAGTAGCAACAAAAACTATTTGCATTCTCGTTTTCTGTCTTTTGGAAGTCGTAAGTATTAATCCATTTCCCTCAAAGCAAAATCGAATAAAAACAATAAATGCAAATATTCTTAAAACCGGAATTGCCATATTATATTCTTCCGTTCCATAAACAATTCCTATAATGACATCTGCAAATAAATAAATTGAAATAGAAATAGGAAAAGAAAGAATTAACAAAAATTTATTAAATATTTCGCTAAGCTTCTGCCACTTTAAATTATTTTCCGAATTTAAACGTGAAAGAGTTGGGAGAAGACTATTTATAATAACTTCGGGAATTAATAAAGGCAGCACAATTAATCTAAAAACAGCTTGATATATACCAACGCTTTCTTCTCCTTTGAGAAAAGCTAATAATATTGTATCTAATTGGAAAAATAGATTCCCAAATATTAAAAACATACCAAATATCATAACCTGTGAGAATACATTTTTAGTCTCCTTAAATTCAACTTTGAATTTTAGATTAGGGACTAAATGATAGGCATAATAAATTGCTATGAACATACCTAAAAGTCGAGTAGCAGAAAAAGTAATTGCAAGTACAATGATATTTTGCTTTAAAAATATTAGGAGCATTATAATTACTAAAGCACCAAAGTTAATAATAAAAGAAACTTTTGCTTCATATTGAAGTTTTTCATTCCCTTTATACAGAGCATATAAAAAATTTGTAAGTGTAGTAAATGATGCATAAAAACTAAATATAATAATCAAGTATTTCGTTTGAACATTAAAATCGCTAATCA
>Ga0172380_10003063_pt1 | contig 23941 bp, 22 predicted proteins | sample Leawe162metaG_FD_119747 | JGI IMG/M metagenome (GOLD analysis project Ga0172380, IMG submission 119747) | Leachate microbial communities from a municipal landfill in Southern Ontario, Canada - Leachate well 162 metaG | ecosystem: Engineered > Solid waste > Landfill > Unclassified | place...
CTCTGCGCTCCTCAACCCGACGGTTTAAATAATCCAGAGGCGAAACGAAATAGTGCTTGACAGTAGTCGGCTCATAGAAGGAGCGGGCCTTGCCCGCGATAGAGATCGCCGCAATGCCACGGAGGTCGCGGGCATGGCCCGTTCCTACGGCCCTGCCTGCACAGCAAGACAGACAAAAGACTTTCATCTAAAAAACATGCTGGCATGACGGCAAAGATAAACGGTTCTATTATAACTTCCAACTCCCTTAACACATAACCAGCCGATTTTAAAGAATTTCCGGTTTGATTCGTTTACTTGCTCCGTAGTAAACTATGTGCCTGCCAACTGAGTATAAACTTGACAGATGCAAAGTGCTTGGCTAGACTTCCCTTGCTTCAACACCTCGGAATGGATCGAAGAATTATTTCTCGCTTATCCAAAGAAATCAAAATATTATCTTTAAATCATTCAAGCTGGAGCTGCAAATGAAATTTTTCAGCAACAAACGTATCCTTGTCACAGGAGCCTGCGGTACGATTGGCTCGGAATTGATATCTCAGCTTCTTGCCGAAAAAATCCACGCCCCGCAGGAAGTCATCGGCCTGGACAACAACGAAAGCTCGCTCTTCTTTCTCGACCAGCAATATCTCTCCGACCCTCGCGCTCATTTTTATGTGGCGGATATCCGCGATCAATACGTGCTCAGCCGCAAAATGCGAGAGATCGATATCGTTTTTCACACCGCGGCATTAAAGCATGTCATTCTCTGCGAACGTTCACCGGGGCAGGCGGTTAATACCAATATTCAGGGTGTTCAGAACGTGATTGCCGCCGCCAGTGAAAACAACGTGGGAAAGGTGATATTCACCAGCTCCGATAAGGCGGTAAACCCGACAAATGTCATGGGCACCTCCAAACTCATGGGCGAGCGCCTCATGACCGCAGCCAACAGCAATAAGCGCGGCCAGGGGCCTGTTTTCACCTCTACCCGCTTCGGCAATGTTCTGGGCTCGGCCGGATCGGTCATTCCTATCTTCCATAACCAGATTGCCAAGGGCGGCCCGGTCACCCTGACCGACCGAAACATGACCCGCTTTGTGATGAGCATCCGGGAGGCGGTGCGGCTGATCATCGATTCCGCCGAGCTTGCCCGGGGCGGCGAGGTGTTTATCACCAAAATGCCGGTGGCCCGCATCGCGGACCTTGCAGAAGTGCTGATCCAAGAGCTCGCGCCCCGTTACGGCCATAAACCGGAGAGCATTGAAGTCATTGAGATCGGCACCAAGCCCGGTGAAAAACTCTATGAAGAACTCATGAGTCTGGAAGAGACCCGGCGGGCAGTGGAATTGTCCAATTATTTCGCCGTGCTCCCTGCTTTTCGAGGTATCTATCATGATATTGATTATACCTACCCCAACCTCTCTTCAGCCAAAGTGACAAATCCTTATATTTCCGCGGATGAAAAACCTTTAACCCAAGAAGAGCTGCGAATTTTCCTGAAAGATAACAATCTGCTGGGCGAGCCGGATGAGGAGACTGACCGCCGCTACTGGCCAGGAGACAAAGAGGAGGATCTGAAAAATTGAAGGTTCTGATTTTAGGCGGCGACGGCTATCTGGGATGGCCCACCGCCATGCACCTCACTGCCCGCGGCCATGAAGTGGCGGTGGTGGATAACTACCTGCGGCGCAGGATGTGCCGCGAAGAGGATTGCGAACCACTGTTTGAAGTTCCCAACCTGCACGAGCGGGCGCGCCAGTGGGAAGAGCTGACCGAAAACAGGATTCCTGTTTTCATCGGTGATCTCTGCCAGTGGGATTTCATCGCCGAGGTCTTCCAGGCCTTTGCTCCAGACACCATCATCCATTACGCCGAGCAGCCCTCCGCCCCCTATTCCATGCTGAATCGCCGCACGGCCTCGCTGACCATCGGCAACAATATCACAGCCACCGCCAATGTCATTTTTGCCATCAGGGAATTCTGCCCCGCGGCCCATATGGTCAAATTGGGCACCATGGGGGAATACGGCACCCCGAACATCGACATCGAAGAGGGCTGGATCGACATCGAGCATAAGGGCCGCAGCCAGAAATTTCTTTATCCGCGCCAGGCCGGCAGCCTCTATCATACCACCAAGGTGATGGATACGGATCTGCTCTGGTTCTATGTCCGCGTCTGGGGACTGAGCGTGACGGACCTGATGCAGGGGCCGGTGTACGGCCTCTTCACTGATGAATCAGGCGAGGATGAACGGCTGATGCCGTTTTTCAATTATGACGAGCTGTTCGGCACCGTGCTGAACCGCTTCGTGGTCCAAGCTGTGGCCGGTTATCCCTTGACCGTATATGGCAAAGGCGGGCAGACCAGGGGGTATCTGAATATCAAGGACACCCTCAACTGCGTCAGGCTGGCCCTGGAAAATCCCGCCCCACCAGGCGAACTGCGCATCTTCAACCAGTTCACCGAAACCTTCACCGTCAACGAACTTGCCGAACAGGTCGTGCGGGTAGGCAAAGGGTTGGGGCTACCCGTGGAAATCAAATCCGTGGTGAACCCCCGCAAGGAAGCCGAAGACCACTACTACAATCCGGCCCATACCGGACTGCTGAACCTTGGCCTGGAACCAAACTATCTGACCGACGAGGGCCTGGCCAAGCTGATGACCGTGGTGATGAGCCACCGGGAGAAGATCAAACGCAATACGATATTCCGGGGAGTCAAATGGTGAATGAGTGAAAAGTGAGGAGTAAGGAGTGAGGAGAAAATCATTTCCCCGATCATGTTGACAAAAGGCACACATGGTGAGATAATATTCACACTATGACTTATTTTGATTGGAATAACGAAAAAAATGAAAAACTTAGAGAAGAAAGAGGCATATGTTTCGAGGAAATAATTCTCGCCATCGAAAAAGGGGATGTCCTCGACATACTTGAGCATCCCGATCAAGAAAAATATAAGAATCAGAAAATATTCGTCATAAAAGCATACAATTATGCCTGGCTCGTTCCCTTTGTTGAGACAGAGTCAGAAGTATTTTTAAAAACAATCATCCCAAGCAGGAAAGCTACGAAAAAATACCTCAGGGGAGGTAAGAAAAATGATTGATTTTACGCAGGAAGAAAAAGAATTGCTGGAAGCATACGAAAAAGATGAATGGAAATCCATCAAGGGAAAAAGTAAGGAAATATCACGTTATCAGGGAATAGCAAGCGCCTCATTCAAAAAAGACAACAGAGTAAACATCCGCATTTCCAGCAAGGATGTTCATGCAATTCAAGTAAAAGCCCTTGAGGAAGGAATCCCCTATCAAACCCTTATCGCAAGCATCCTCCACAAGTATGTCACCGGAAAATTAACAGAAAAAAGCTCAAGTAGCCGCGATTGATAGAGTAAGAAGTGAGAAGTGAAAAGTAAGAAGTGAGACCAAAAATACCTTTCACTTTTCACCTTTTACTTTTTACTTTTAACCTTTCACTTCTTACTTTTCCCTTTTCACCATAATAACATGGACAAGCCCCACAAAAAACTCAAAGCCTGGCAATTAGCCATTGATATTGCCGTCGATGTCTATACAATAACTGGAAAATTCCCTTCGGACGAAAAGTTCGGATTGACTTCTCAAATGCGGCGGTGCGCTGTAAGTATTTCGAGTAACATCGCCGAAGGTGCGGCAAGAAACACTAAAAAGGAATTTATAAATTTTCTCCATATTGCCAAAGGTTCCCTGAGTGAACTTGACAGCCAGTTGGAATTGGCAAAACGCTTAAGCTATATTAACGAGATTGAGTGGAAGCGGTTTGATGACAAACTTACCGATCAGGATAAACTCTTGTCCGGCCTGATCAGATCACAAAAGGAACCGCGCTGATTCATCCACCCGCTTTTAACTTTTCACCTTTTACTTTTCACTTTTCACTAAAAGGTTTTCTTTAATGCTTAACGCCTCACTCCTCACTAAAAAAAACTGGCTCATCACCGGCGGCTGCGGCTTCATCGGCACAAGCCTGATCAAAGATCTCATCGCTGAAGGCGGCCATTTCATCCGTGTCGTTGACAACCTGTCAGTGGGCAGCCGTGAAGACCTCGCCAAGGTCTGCCAATTTACCGAAACACCCTCCTCCTCACTGCCGTTATGCAATCCGCAATCCGCAATCCGCAATCCGCAATTCAAAAAAACTCCTCACTCCTCACCGTCCTTTAACTCCTCACTGTCTTCTCATGTGGAGCTGGTTGTCGGCGACATCCTCGACGAAACCCTTGCCCTTGAGGCTGCCAGGGACATGGACATCATCGTCCACCTGGCTGCCAACACCGGCGTGGGACCCTCTGTAGAAAACCCGCGCCTGGATTGCGTCACGAACATCATCGGCACTCTCAACTACCTGGAAGCGGCCCGCCACAATAAGGTCAAACGTTTCGTCTTCGCCTCCAGCGGTGCGCCGGTGGGTGAATGCACTCCCCCGATCCATGAAGAGTTGCCGGCCCACCCGGTTTCGCCCTACGGCGCAAGCAAACTGGCCGGCGAGGGGTATTGCTCGGCCTATTACCGCACCTTTGGCGTTGAAACCGTAGCCCTGCGCTTCGGTAATGTTTACGGTCCTCTTTCCGGTCACAAGAACAGCGCAGTCGCCAAATTCATCCGCCAGGCCATGCATGGCGAAACCCTGGAAATATATGGTGACGGAAAACAGACGCGGGATTTCATTTACATCGGCGATCTGGTGCGCGCCGTGTGGCTGGCGGCAACAGTTGAGGGTATCGGAGGAGAGGTATTCCAGATTGCGACCAATGCCGAAACAACGGTTGGGGAATTGGTGGAGTTGCTGATTCCGCTATTGCGACAATCTGGTATTGAGGTTGTTCATGTTAATCATGCTCCTCCTCGTTTGGGTGATGTCATACGAAATTTTTCTGATACAGCAAAGGCGAGAAAGATGTTGGGGTGGAAGGCGGAAACCGATTTAGTCGCTGGGCTGCAGAAAACAATCGCTTTGTATTAATACCTGGTTATGGGATTAATGGAGCAGCTACATTCGTGATGGTTAATTTAATTTTTCAAATAATTACATGTTGCATTATATAAATTTACAGTTTGGAAGCTTGATAGCATATATTCCAATATTCAAGATGCCGTGATTATTTTTGCAAATGGGGTTGCTTTATGAAAGCCGTAATACTCGCTGGCGGGCTTGGCAGTCGTCTCTCTGAGGAAACTTATCTCAAACCAAAACCCATGGTTGAAATTGGGGGGAAACCAATTTTATGGCATATAATGAAAATTTACTCTGCACACGGTATTAACGATTTCATTATTTGTTGTGGGTATAAAGGTTATTATATCAAGGAATACTTTGCCAACTACGCTTTGCATATGTCGAATCTGACGATCGATCTCCAGAATAACATGATTGATTTCCATCAGAATAACGCTGAACCATGGCGTGTTACCCTGGTGGACACCGGCGACGACAGCATGACAGGCGGGCGACTCAAGCGGGTAGCCAATTATCTCAAAGATGAAGAGATGTTCTGCTTTACATACGGTGACGGTATTGCTGATGTAGATATCAGTGCTCAAGTGAATTTTCACCGTGCACACGGCAAACTGGCAACAGTTACCGCTGTCCAGCCCCCCGGCAGGTTCGGCTCCCTTGATCTTACCGGAAATCTGGTTCGCGGCTTTATTGAGAAACCTAAAGGGGATGGTGGTTGGATCAATGCTGGATTTTTTGTCCTCTCGCCAAAGGTGATAGATTTCATCGAAAATGATTCCACCTCCTGGGAAACGGGCCCCATGGAGGCAATCGCCCAACAGGGCGAACTGATTGCCTTTGAGCACCGTGGTTTCTGGCAGCCGATGGATACGTTGCGTGACAAGAATAATCTTGAAAGACTGTGCGCAACGGGCAAAGCACCGTGGAAAATCTGGGAATGAATCATAAATTCTGGCGCGATAAAAAAGTTTTTATCACCGGGCATACCGGTTTTAAGGGAGGGTGGCTGTCGCTGTGGTTGCAACAGATGGGGGCGGAGGTCCATGGTTACTCGCTTGCGCCATCGACTTACCCCAGCTTATTCGAGGTCTGCCGTGTTATGGAGGGTATGGCAAAGAGCAATATTGCCGACCTCCGCGATGCCGTTACCTTGACGTCGGCTATGCAGGAAGCTCAACCGGAAATTGTCTTCCATCTCGCCGCGCAGCCATTGGTCAGATATTCTTACCAGGAACCTGTCGAGACATATTCCGTCAACGTTATGGGAACGGTCAATTTACTTGAAGCCGTACGTGCCACTTCCGGAATCCGGGCGGTTGTCAACATCACCAGTGACAAGTGTTACGAGAACCAGGAATGGATATGGAGTTATCGCGAAAACAACCCTTTGGGAGGATATGACCCATACTCCAGCAGCAAGGCGTGCGCCGAGATTCTGACTGCAGCCTGGAGGCGTTCCTTTCTGGAAAAAGCCGGTGTGGCTTTAGCTACGGTTCGGGCCGGCAATGTCATTGGAGGCGGCGACTGGGCTCCGGATCGCCTTATCCCGGATTTTTTCAGGGCATTGGATGTTGGCCAACCACTTATTATTCGCTCGCCCCATGCCATCCGCCCCTGGCAACATGCGCTGGAACCTCTTGCCGGTTATCTCATGCTGGCTGAACGCCTTTATAATGAAGGGTCATCTTACGCTGAATCCTGGAACTTCGGGCCGGAAGATTCCGACGCCAGGTCGGTGCAATGGATTGTCGAGTACCTTTGCGCGGCCATACCAAGCGCAAGCTGGCAATGCGACACCTCTCCTCAACCCCATGAGGCCCATTATCTCAAACTCGACAGTTCAAAAGCAAAGGTCCGGCTGAAATGGCAACCACTCTGGGGTCTAACGACCGCCCTTAATAAAACACTGGAATGGCTTCAGGCCTGGAGGCAAGGTGCGGACATGCGAACCATCAGCCTTGCCCAAATTCATGACTATGAAATAACCGTGAGGCCAACATGAGCAAACGATTCAAGATAATTGCGGCACCGATTTCCGGCCTGTATATTCTACAACGCAAACCCATTGGCGATAACCGAGGGTATCTTGAGCGACTTTTTTCTGCCGAGGAATTGCACCCCCTGATCCACGACAAAAACATTGTGCAGATAAATCATACATTGACTTCCAGGCGAGGTACAGTGCGCGGCATGCATTTCCAATACCCCCCCCATGCCGAGGTGAAATTCGTGAGCTGTTTACGCGGCGAAGTATTTGATGTTGCGGTCGACCTGCGACATGGCTCAGATACCTTTTTGCACTGGTATGCAGAACTCCTCAGCGACACGAACCACAAGACGCTGGTGATACCAGAGGGCTTCGCCCATGGTTTCCAGACAGTTACAGAAAATTGCGAGATGCTTTATTTTCACACTCACACCTATCAACCCGATGCTGAGGGTGGCGTATGCCATGATGATCCTCGCCTGTCGATTACCTGGCCCCTGCCAATAACGGAGATTTCTCCGCGTGATACCAGCCATCCTCCCCTCAGCCGCGATTTTACCGGAATAAGCTTATGAATTGTCGTCACTGCGGAACCCCCCTGGAACACATTTTTCTCGACCTAGGTTTTGCCCCGCCATCCAATGCCTATCTGACGACAGACGACTTGCTGACCCCCGAAACCTTCTTCCCCCTCAAACTCTATGTTTGCGAGGACTGCTGGCTGGTGCAAACCGAAGACTACGCTCGAGCTGACGAACTCTTTCGACCGGATTATGCCTATTTTTCTTCAACATCTTCCACCTGGCTGGAACACGCCAGCCGCTATGTTGAAACCATCCGCCAGCGTTTGGAGCTCGCCCCAAACAACTTTGTCATCGAAATCGCCTCAAATGACGGCTACCTGCTGAAAAACTTCGTGGCTGCCGGTATTCCCTGCCTCGGAATAGAGCCAACCGCCGGCACTGCGGCTGCCGCGGAAGCCATGGGCATTCCCGTGCTGCGGGAATTCTTCAGCGCAAATTTGGCGCGAGAACTGGCCGCGCAAGGGCAACAAGCCGACCTGATTCTTGGCAACAATGTCTATGCCCATGTACCGGACATCAATGATTTCACCGTTGGCTTAAAAGCAGTTCTCAAGCCAGGAGGTACGATCACGCTGGAATTCCCGCACCTTCTGCGGCTGATTCAGGAAACACAGTTCGATACGGTGTATCACGAACATTTTTCTTACCTGTCCCTCTATACCGTTCAACGGATCTTTCTAAAGGCCGGCTTGCGCGTCTGGGATGTTGAACAGCTGCCCACCCACGGCGGCAGTCTGCGAGTATTCGGCTGCCATACCGATGATCCTCGACCTGAAATGCCAACGGTTACGAATCTCATTGCAGTCGAAGAACAAAATGGTTTGCGAAGCATTGTCACTTACCGACAATTCCAACCCCAAGCCGAAAAGGTCAAAAACGAGCTGCTCGCTTTTCTTATCGCGCAAAAAGGTGCGGGCAAGTCTGTCGTTGCCTATGGCGCTGCGGCCAAAGGCAATACCTTGCTCAATTTTGCCGGGGTGAAGCCGGATTTGCTACCCTTTGTCTGTGATGCAGCACAATCAAAACAGGGAAAGTTTTTACCGGGCAGCCATATCCCCATACTGCCCCCTGATACACTTGTAACGCATAAGCCAGACTTTGTTTTGATTCTACCCTGGAATATTGCCGATGAGATTAACAGCCAACTCAGCTATTTACATGAAATCGGCACCCGTTTTGTGACCGCCATCCCAAGGTTGAGAATATGGTGAAACCCCACGTCCTCCTCACCGGTGCCAACGGTTTTGTCGGTCGGCAGGTTTTACGTTTCCTTGGCGAGCGCGGGGTTACTGTGCGTGTTGTCATACGTAAGGGCCAGCAGCTTCAACCTCATGACGCCACAGCTCCCGAGCAGGTGGTGGAAACCAGCGATCTCTTTAGCGAGACCAAACACTGGTGGGAAAAGGTGCTGGCAGGAATCCATACCGTAATCCATGTTGCCTGGTATGCCGAGCCCGGAAAATACCTGCAATCTTCCAAGAATATCGACTGTCTGCACGGCACCCTGAATTTGGCAGAGGGAGCGGTCTTGGCTGGGGTACGCCGTTTCGTTGGTATTGGAACCTGTTTTGAATATGACCTTTCCGCTGGGATGCTGCATGTCGAGACCCCATTACGTCCCACAACTCCCTATGCAGCGGCCAAGGCGGCTGCATATTTGACGCTTTCACAATGGCTACCCACCCAGGAAATCGAGTTTGCCTGGTGCCGCCTCTTCTATCTCTATGGGGAGGGTGAAGATGAACGGCGTCTCGTCCCTTATTTGCGTGCGAAATTGGCTGCTGGTGAACCGGCAGATTTGACAAACGGCAATCAGATTCGTGATTTTCTTGATGTCCGCGACGCGGCCCGATTGATTGTTGAGGCAGCATCAGGAAACAGCCAAGGGCCAATCAATATCTGTTCCGGAGTTCCGATAACCATCAGGCAATTTACAGAAAAAATAGCGGATGAATATGGGCGGCGTGAACTACTCCGATTCGGAGTGCGCCCCGACAACCTTGTTGATCCGCCTTGTGTGGTCGGGGTACGGTAATGAGCACAGTGATGACACCCCCTCCCACAAAACAGCTCTATAAAATCGAGCAGTTGCCCGTTTTCCAGAACCGGATGTACGATTCCGCAACAGAAGCCAGGCTCTGCCCCAAAGGTGATATGATTCTGGTGGAAAACCTCGAAACAGGTCTCGTCTATAATGATGCCTTTGAGCCGCATTTGATGAAGTATGACAAGCATTACCAGAACGAACAGGCAGTCAGCCCATTCTTCAGAGATCATCTTGAGTCGGTTGCAGAAATCGTCGAACATACTCTCGGTAAAGAGGCGATTATAGAAATCGGTTGCGGCAAGGGATACTTTTTGGAGATGTTGGCGGCAAAGGGTTTTGACATTACAGGATTTGACCCGACGTATGAAGGTTTAAACCCTCGGGTGATGAAGCAGTACTTCACCCCGGCGCTTAGCATCCAGGCAAAAGGATTGGTGCTGCGCCACGTGCTTGAACACATCCAGGATCCGGTCGCATTCTTGTCGCGCCTGAGACAAGCAAATGGCGGCAATGGAAAGATTTACATAGAAGTTCCGTGCTTTGATTGGATTTGTAAAAAACGAGCATGGTTCGATATTTTCTACGAGCATGTCAATTATTTCCGTTTATCCGATTTTAAACGGATTTTTGGTCAGGTCATCGCCAGTGGCCCTCTCTTCGGCGATCAATACCTTTACGTCATTGCAGAACTCTCAACGCTTCAAAATCCGAAAATAGACATGTCGGACCGTGTGACTTTTCCAAAAGATTTTACCCAGAGTCTTGCCGAACCGGACAGAACCGAACAGAATCGAACTGCCATTTGGGGCGCCGCCTCGAAAGGTGTTATCTTCTCGCTACTTAAAGAACGAGTCGGCCAACCTGTAAGTACTGTCATAGACATCAATCCAGCCAAGCAAGGTAAGTTTATGGGGGGAACAGGGTTAAAGGTTCAATCACCTGAAGAAGCCTTAGCGGAACTACCGCAAGGTTCGAGGATTTATGTGATGAATTCGAATTACCTCGGAGAAATCAAGCAAATGTCCAAAAACACATACGAATACATTGGAGTTGATCATGAATGAATTTCAAGAAGAAGTCGATGAGCGTATTGCGGCGATTTCTGCAGATAGACAGTTGTGTGAGGCCAGTGCTGCATTCATGCGGGCATCGATATTGCCGAAATACTCATACAACTTTTCTTGGCAAGGCCGTCCCATCATCCAATATCCTCAAGACATGGTTGCGATGCAGGAACTCATCTGGCAGATCAAACCAGATCTTATTATCGAGACGGGCATTGCTCATGGCGGATCGCTTATTTTCAGTGCATCCATGTTGGCCTTGTTGGACATGGCTGACGCCATAGAAGCAGGCATTACTTTTGACCCAAAAGTATCCCAACGCAAGGTCTTGGGAGTCGATATCGATATTCGTCCGCACAACCGTACCGCAATCGACGCACATCCCATGGCATCACGTATCCTGATGATTCAAGGCTCCAGCGTCGCTCCTGAAATCATTGCGCAGGCCAAACAAGTTGCACAAAGTTACAAACGGATTTTAGTCTGTCTTGATTCCAACCATACCCACGATCACGTCTCAGCTGAACTTCAGGCCTATGCACCGCTTACCAGTGTGGGTAGCTATTGTGTTGTCTTTGATACGATTGTGGAAGACTTGGCCGCCGATATGTTCCCTCACCGGCCCTGGGGCCACGGAAATAATCCTAAAACAGCTGTGTGGCAATATCTCAAGACTCACCCTGAGTTCATGATTGACAAGAGCATTCAGCACAAACTATTGATTACCGTAGCGCCGGATGGGTATCTGAAACGGGTAGGGTAATCGAGCGCAACACCCGCGATGGCACTCAAACGCAACCTTATCGCCAATTACTTCGGCCAAGGCTGGGTCATCCTTATGGGCATGGCCTTTGTGCCCTTGTATATCAAGTACCTGGGGATCGAGACCTATGGACTGATCGGCCTGTTCGCGGTTTTGCAGGCTTGGCTCAACCTGCTCGATATGGGTATGACGCCAACGCTCAATCGTGAAATGGCACGTTTTACCGCCAGTACCCACACGGCCCAATCGATTCGCGATCTGCTGCGCAGTGTCGAGATCATCACCCTTGGGATCGCCAGCCTCATCGCGGCGGGAGTCTGGGCCGCCTCTGGTTGGTTGGCCACTGACTGGCTGCGCGCAGAGAAATTATCCACTGAAGTCGTCGTCCAAGCATTCACCATCATGGGTGTAGTGACGGCGCTACGCTTTGTTGAAACTATCTACCGCAGCTCAATCGTCGGTCTGCAACAGCAAATGCTGCTCAGCATAATTAACGCCACCATGGCTACGCTGCGCGGGTTGGGGGCTGTAGCCATACTGGCCTGGGTGTCGCCCACCATCGAGGCTTTTTTTCTCTTGCAGGGGCTTGTTTCCATCCTAACCCTCGCCACTCTGGGGGCTACCACCTATCGCAACATACCCAAAGGCGAAAGGAGTGGACGCTTTTCGATAATCGCGTTACGCAACATTTGGCGCTTTGCCGGTGGCATGATGGGCATCACCTTTCTTGCCTTGCTCCTCACTCAAGTAGACAAGATTCTGCTGTCGAAACTGCTGCTACTCAGCGAGTATGGTTGCTACACCCTAGCCACTGTCGTGGCCGGTGCACTCTCCCAGTTGATTAAACCCATTACCCAAGCGTTGTACCCGCGGCTATGCGAATTGCACGCTCGCAACGACCAGGCAGGGCTGGCCGATACCTTCCACAAAGGGGCGCAACTGGTCAGCGTCATCGCCGGTAGCGCGGCAATCGTAGTCATCGTCTTTTCTGAAACCCTGCTTCACCTATGGACGCAAGACCCAGAGCTTGCTCGGCGCACGGCAACGTTGGTCAGACCGCTCATGCTTGGATACCTGCTCAATGGCCTGATGTGGGTACCCTACCAGACACAGTTGGCCCACGGTTGGACTGGGTTGGCCGTGCGCATCAATATCGTCTCGGTGCTGATCATAGTGCCGGCTATCCTCTGGGTAACTCCACGATTTGGCGCAGAGGGCGCGGCGTGGATTTGGGTCAACTTGAATGCTGGGTACGTTTTGATCGGCGTCCATTTCATGTACCGCAAGATTTTGACCACTGAAAAATGGCGATGGTATATAGAAGATATCTTAGCTCCCCTATCGTTCGCCCTTATCGCTGCACTGGGTGTCAAATGGCTGACGCCAACCACAACAACAGCCGTGGTTCAGATCGCTGAACTAGCACTGGCATCAATCGCGGCATTGTCAGCCGCGGCTTTTGGCGCACGCCACACCCGCCACCGACTTCTTACCCATATGCGACCATACCTGAACCAACACTCAACAAAAACAACATGAGCAAACATATCCCCCAAGTCAGCATCGGCATGCCGGTTTACAATGGCGAAAAATTCATCCGAGAAGCACTCGACTCTTTATTGGCGCAAACCTTTACTGATTTCGAACTCATCATCTCTGACAACGCATCAATCGACGGGACCGAGGCGATTTGCCGGGAATATGCGGTTAGAGATGCAAGAATTCGCTATGAAAGACAAGCAAGTAATTTAGGTGCTACAGCAAATTTCAAATTTGTTCTCGATGAGGCGATCGGTACTTATTTTATGTGGGCGGCAAATGATGATATCTGGTCAAAAGAATGGTTAGAAGCTATGTGCCGTAATATAAAAAAAAACGATGCTGGAATATATGGTTATGCAAGGTTTATAAAGGATAATAAAGAGATAAGAGTATGTCACCCAAAATTTTTTAAAAAAGGGAAGTATGCAAAATTTTTTCTAAGCTTCAACAATAAGGCGCTTTTTATTTATGGCGTGTTTAAGACAGATTTATTGCGTGAAGGTACAAAAAAAATGCTGGGCCAAAATTGCCTCGGATTCGACCATGCACTGTTGCTGGGTATGCTTAAGTACGGTGATCTGAGCGTAGTTGGTGGTGCATTTCATTCCTATCGCCTACACGAAGCACAGATAAGCCATGTGCAAGCAGGATTTTTTGAAAAATTTAGAAATGGTATTGGCTTGCATTTGGCAAGTGAATATCGCTATTCGTTATTGGTAACCCCGGGCGCGCATAAGCTAATAATATTTTGCTGTATACCAATTCATTATGGATTAAGAGCATTTAGGCTAGCAATCCTTGCACCATTATTGCGCGCCGTGAAGTCACGTTGGCCCAAATGATTTTTTTGGGTACTTTGAACCTAAAAACAGCAACTACCCATTAACTCGGGGCGGGTAATACGTTAACAACCTGAAATTTTGCAAAGCAAGAAGTTCTGTGATAGTGTTGGTGTGCATCGGGTTTCTCCTCTGGAAAATTATTGTCGGCAAACAAACCCCTACCAGATCAATGCAAACCCGCTGTTTTCTTCTTCAAACCTTGTGACTATAGCAGTAGCTTTCAACTTTTCCACGAATGAACCTTAATTTGTTGCTATTGCTAGATGGGTGCTCCGAAATGAACTTGCTTTTTGTCTTACCACACCAATATGGCAGTTTGGGAACCAATGCCAGCTATATGTTCACTCAGGAATTGGCTCTCGTTGGTCATAACGTCAACGTTTTGGCCCTGGAATCTGGGGAAACGCCTGTTGCACAGGTCGGGGCACGAGTCCGCCTCCTTCAATACCCGCCAAATTCAATGTGGGCCCGCATCCGTTTCGTCAGCAAAGCGATTGATGAGATCTCCCCTGATGTTGTTCATGTCATGTTTCGCCGTTACGCATTTATGTTCCCTCTACTCCACAGATTGATGCATATTGGCCACTCAATGCCTAAATGGGTACTTGATATACGTTCTCCTCTGCTCACCAGTGGGACGAAACGTTTTGCCGCAAAGTTGATCGGGGTGTTCGAGCAACTGGGGTATGATGCGGTGGCGACCCATTGTTTAGCCAGTGCGGGTGATAATATCCCGTTACTTATGAAAAAAATTTATTTGCTGCCAGCAGGCGTGACCATCGAAAAAATAGCGCGATCATCCAGAGATGATCTTCAAAAAGGGTTGGTGCGGGCAGTCTATGTGGGTAGTCTTTCAGAAAAAAGGCAACTTGCTGTATTGCTTCGCGCTCTACATAAAGCCCAAACCATCCTTGGGAAACGAGTTGCTCTCAGTGTTGATATATATGGTGATGGTGGTGCACGGAGTGGGCTTGAGTCGCTTGCGAGTGAGCTAGCCATCCAAAACGTCACCTTCAAGGGTCTACGCCCACATGATGAAGTGATGAATGTGCTATGTCAGTATGATATCGGCCTTGCTTATATCCCGGGCGGTGCCTACGAGAATGCGCCAGGTCTCAAGACATTGGAATATATGGCTGCCGGACTTTGTGTAGTCGCCAGTGATACAGCAGGAAATAGGATATTTATCAACGGTGGACGCAATGGTTATTTGGCTAAAAATGACCCTGATACGATGTCGCGTATTCTGGTCTCTGCAATTGACAGCTTGCCGAACAGGTCAATGCGGACGTACGCAATTGAGGACGTGCAGCGATGGGATTGGCGACAAATAACCACTAGGCAGCTTATTCCGATGTATGAAGAGCTATTGTGTCAATAGAGTGAGGTGTTATTGTGTCTGGTACATTAAGTGAGGCACTGTTGTGTCTGTTACTTTTTTTCATCTCGGTGCTCACTGTAGTGGCGTGGGCGGTAATTACCAAAAGCACGTACAAAGTTCTTGCTTTGGCTGTTGCGGCTACGGCGGCAAAATTGCTTCTGATTCTGGCAAATGAGATTAACCGGATACTTCCATTCAAGCCCGATGCAGAAATATATTTTAAGTTTGGACTTGAGTTGTCTAGGGCAGATGACTGGTCAATAATTATCCCGATTTATGCAGGGAAAGGCGTAAATTCTTTGGGGGTGGCTGCTTATGGCGTTGCCAATGCGACCTTTATCCGTTTGCTTGGTGAGAGTAAATTGTATATGCCGATCCTGAACACTACCGTTTATAGCTGTGTTATTTTGGTGTTTCTTAAGTATCTCGATACACTTTCTCGGAAAAATGGATTGGGATTATCTGTCCGTAGACGTGCACTATTCTTTGGTGCATTATTGGCTTTTGTCTATCCGGCCGCCCTGTCCAATACCGTCATCAATTTGCGAGAGACAATTATTGCATTAGGTTTTCTGTTGTTTGTCGGGGAGTTGCTTCGATACAAAATTTCGGCTCTGCGCCACCCTGTAATTTATATCGGTGCTGCCCTTGTCATCTTGATCAGGCCTATAGCCATTGTTGTACTGTTTGTCTCTTTGGCCTTGGCTGTGCTTATTTTTCAGGTCAGGTACAAGTGGCCTATACTCATAGGCAGCGCGCTGTCTGTCCTGCTGGGCTTTACTATCTTTGGCAAAGCGTTACTCTCGAGATTTTCTACGGAAGTTATTTTGGCAAGTGTTTCCGAAAGGGCCGAAAGTGCGGCAGAGGCCTTTCCTCTCGACACCCACTACCAGAGTCTGGCTGCTCTGCTGTTTCAAATGCCGGAACGGGTCTTTTATTTTTTGTTTTACCCGTTTCCATGGGTGGCCAGCAGTTATAAGTTCTTAATTCCGACTGTTGATGCATTATTTAATTTTGCATTGTTTGGGGGGGCTGGGATATTGCTTTTCATGTTACGCAGTGCACAAAACGGCAGTGAGTCATTATCCTGGCTGATGCGGATTTTTATTTTTCTTTTCTTGGTTTGTGGCGTGGGCGTGTCGTTTTATTCTCTTGGAGAACCGCAATTCGGCGGTGCGATACGTCACCGATTTCCCTTCATCCTCCCGTTGTTACTTTGTTTGCCACTGGTGTATGAACAATTGGCCGCCCTTCGGGTGGAAAGAAAGCGTGGCAGGTTATTCTACCTGCAAAATAAAGCAAATCAAGCCAGGGAGCTCCAGCCATGGTGACAATATCTTGCGTAATACCCTCCCACAATCGACCTAAATTAGTCCTTGAAGCCGTGCATTCTTTGTCGGAGGAAAAAATAGAGAATTTGGAGATCATCGTCGTTGATGATGGTTCTACTGCGCAGAATTTCATTAAACTCAAGCAGTCTATCGGCAATTCGGTGCGCCTGTTGCGAAACGATACTGCCATGGGCGCGAGTGCCGCACGCAACCGGGGCATTATTGAGGCAACCGGGGACTATATTACCTTTCTGGACGATGATGACCTTAATATTCCGGGGCGCATCAAAGGACAACTGGAATTGGCGATACGCCATAATGCTGATTTCGTTACTTGCTCTCGCCTTGTTTATGAAACTCAATATGGCACACGTATACAAGGCAAGTTTCTTGCGGAAATTTCTCTGCAAAATATGTGGTTGCGCAATGTGGTCGTGAACGTCACACCACTAGTGGACATCAATTTAATGCGCTCGGTGATGTTTGATACGTCTTTGCCAGTGGCGGAGGATTACGATGCTTGGCTGCGTTGCCTGCAGCAATGCTGTCGGACAATTAATTATTCTGGTTTGGCCATCCGTTACAGGCGAAGTGGTAAGGAATCGCTCAACGCAAATCGTGGAAAAAAACTCAAAGGGAGAATCTCGCTGTACAGGAAACATCATAAAATTATGCCCCCTCATATAAAGATATATTTTCTACTGATGTCCGGCGCGAAATGGATGATGCCAGACCCAAAATTTGTTTGGTATTTGGCATCTGACTGGTTCTTCTCAAAGATACGCAGCTTTCGTAAATATGGCGCACAATCAGGGGAGTGATATGACTCGGGTCAGTTTTCTCATCTCCACGCGTGGAAGAAATCCGAGACATCTCTTCGATTTGCTTCAAGATCTTGAAAATCAGTCTTATTCCGATGTCGAAGTGGTAGTGGTACTGCAGCCGCTCAACCAGTCTGCCCGGCAGGCTGTGGAGGAGATTGTAAGCGTTATCAAGGCAGTGCCTGTTAATTTAGTTGTTAGCGATACCATCGGGCTAAGCAAAAGCCGAAACATCGCCTTGTCTCAAGCAGTTGGGGACATACTGCTGTTATGTGACGATGATTGCCGCTATCCGTCAGATGCGGCGGCGAATATCGCAGAAGCGATGGCTACGTACCCGGATTGGGATGTTATTGGTTTTCAGATGGCTGAGACTAATTCAGGTAAATTGCACAAACGATACCCGTTGCATCCTCAACGGCACAACCTCCGCTCGTTAATGCATATCAATTCCGTAGAGATTACTCTACGAAAACATGCTGTATGGAAGGTAAAGCTTTTTGATGAACGGATTGGGTTAGGCACGCCTTATATGACCGGTGAGGAAAATGTTATGCTGGTTGATTTGTTCCGTAAGGGTTTTAAGGTGGGATATTTTCCACGTGTGGTTGTCTTTCATCCTATGGAGAGCAGCGGGCTTGGCGATTGTGATCTGGATCAATTGGTGTTTTCTAAAGGAGTGGTGTTTCGCAGGATGTTCGGAGTGTTGGGCGTTGTTCCTGCCTTGATTTTTTTTGTCAGAAGATTGTTTCCCGGCAAAACACTGCGTTTGAGATTGCGGCAAATCCGCCAACTACGTCAAGGGCTTTTGGAGGAACTTTAACAATGTCTACCCATATTGCCTACGCCCGGAATATTTCTCTCCTGGTCTGTTATTTGCTGGGTTACAGTATGGTGGCTGTATCGAGTGCTTTTGGCCAAGCGTTGACCGAAGTTGGGTTCCTGCCATCTGTTCCCCGCAATTTATCAGAGTTGGAATCTTTGGTGCCATCAAATAAGTCGAAAGTGTCGCTGGCCAGAAACGAAGAGGAGATGATTCTTTTGCGGCTGAAAGGCGGCGGGCAGATAGCTTGGGTTATAAATATTCAGGGTGAGGTGCCTGGACTTACTGCCGAGTTTTTTGAAGTGTTACGCGTCCCTGTGAATTCTGGGGGGGTTGGTGGCAAGGATTTGGTTTTTGATCCGATGATCCCGCTGGTAAAGGGGCAAGTGCCAGCGCGCAGCGGTGAACCTCGATTTATCTTGGTCAAAGTAAAGGCAGCTTCTTCTGCTACACCGGGGGTGCATACTTTGACGTTGCTTGTTACCCCAGAAGGAGGAAGCAAATATTCGCTTAATCTGTCTGTTATTGTAAGTCAGATTGTATTGCCTGATGAGATGCCTATCAAGGTGCAAGCCGCCGTGTGGTCGCCTGGACAATGGTATCTATCGCAATTTGGCTCGATGAACCCGCAGGTCAAAACGGAAGCAAATATCGTTGAGTTAATCCGATTATTACGCCGTTACCGGGTCAACGCGCTCTCCAGACTTTGGCAGGCCAAGATCAATACGGATATGACTTGGCGCGCGGAGGATGTGGCGACCTTTCGAAGAATTGTCAGTGTCGCGCTGGACGATCTCGGTTATCAATTGATACGGTTGCCCAACCCAGTCTTCTTTTACGGCCAGAAAACGTTCTCCAAGGAATACGGTTTTAATTTCTCAGGGTTGGCTCGCTGGTTAGGTGATACAGAACGATTTTTAAGTCAATTCAGCGGGTTGCTGCACGATCCTCGTAGGAAAGGACGTTTTGCCTATGAAATTTGGGACGAGCCGGGAAAAGAACAAATGCCCCAAGTCAACGCCCTGTACAAGGCGTTTGGTGATAAGTTCCCGGGTATTGCACGAGAGATGACACGCGAGCCCTATGCAGGTAAAGGCCTGGATGATGTCGTTGACATTTGGGCTGTCGAAGTGACCAACTTTAAAAGTAGATACACGCGAGACATACAACAGCGAGGTGATGAAGTGTGGTTATATGCCAATCAATGGCACGGGGTTGACCGACAAGTCACAGACGCACGGGCGATTGGGTGGGCACTCTGGAAATATAATCTGAACGGCTATCTACTCTGGGGAATAAACCGCTGGACAGGAGATCCTTGGACAACAATATCTGATAAGAAAACAGATATGTTTAAACGCGCCACATTCGTTTATCCCCACCCTGTCACGGGGGAGATAGTACCCTCGCTGCGCTTGGAATTCTTCAGGGAGGGTGTGGAGGATATGCTGTTGTTGCGTGCTGTCGAAAAACAGCTGCCAGAAGAGCTTGCCACCGAAGTCCACGCTGTTTTCCCCCAAGACAGGCCGCGTTACAAAAATACACTTCCAGATTTCGGACAACTTCACAACAAATTATTAAAAGAATCGGCCGTACGCGATTGAGCGTATAATCAAAAGCCAGATGGTCCCAGGAGATTTTTTTGATTATATGCGACAGCACTTTGCACCTGGCCCCCCTAGCCGACTATTTAACCGAGGATATTTACAGTACCACGATGCTTGCCAACCCTCAATACCAGGAGCTTGACGGCGGGGTCCCCAAAGCCGTGGGTCAGCTCAACCGGAAACACAAGGAGTTTGGCACGATAATAACGGTGAAAGATCAGCAGGTCTGCCTGAAAAAAACCGGATCAGGTTGCAGGCACGCTTGGCAAATATTTCATCGACACACGATCAAGATGACCGCGCATCGGACGGAGACAGCGATGGCAGAAATCGTAGGGAAAAGATGAAACCGGCATAGATGGTCCGGAGCATGCTCCGGACCATCTATGCAACCAGACGGATATTTGAACGCTCTGTTGAGTTTTTTTGTTACTGGGTCTTTATCGACACCATCACTATGGATGGTGTCGATAATTACAACCATATTGTTTACGGAATCTACGGATATTACCGCTTGCCAACTATTGGAACATCACCCGTCTGACCGAAGGAGTAAAATCTGTCAGTCGGTGTCCGGTCCCAAGTACCGTTGCCATTCATGTCAAGATACCATTTCCCGTTCTGGTAGACCCCGATTTCAGTAATTCCGTCACCATTCCAGTCACCCGCTATCGCTATGTCTGTTGCCAAGCCGAACGAGTAAATTCTGTCAGTCGGTGTCCGGTCCCAAGTACCGTTGCCATTCATGTCAAGATACCATTTCCCGTTCTGACAGACGCCGATTTCAGTAATTCCGTCACCATTCCAGTCGCCTACTATCGGTTTGTCTGTTGCCAGGCCGAAGGAGTAAATTCTGTCAGTCGGTGTTCCGTCCCATGCACCGTTGCCATTGATGTCAAGATACCATTTTCCGTTCCGGAAGGCACCGATTTCGCTAATTCCATCACCGTTCCAATCGCCTACTATCGGTTTGTCTGTTGCCAGGCCGAAGGAGTAAATTCTGTCAGTCGGTGTTCCGTCCCATGCGCCGTTGCCATTGATGTCAAGATACCATTTTCCGTTCCGGAAGGCACCGATTTCGCTAATTCCATCACCGTTCCAATCGCCCGCTATCGGTTTGTCAGTTGCCAGGCCAAAACTAAACTGGGTATCTACCGCTTGCCCGTCCCAGGTATTATTAGCATTGCTATCCAGATACCACTTACCTCCCTGAAAAAATCCTATCAAATCTGCTACTGGCGCATTGTCAGCAAATACACGATACTGATAGATGGCACCATCAACTACCGTGGTGTCACTGTAAGCTGTCATTTCGGCCGGCACATTGGCCAGGAAGGTGTAAGCACCACCATTGATGGAGCGCATGATCTGGAAAACAATCTTTTTGGCAGGATCGATAAGTGAGGCGGCATCTATTAAAGGAGACGGATCCATCCAGGTGAGATCAATCTGGTTGGTGCCATTCTGGGTTGCGGTTACGAGCCATTCGTTATTTGCAAAGATGATAGAGCCATTTTCATCATAGATCCCTGTTTCTATCGGGGCAGCAAGGATGGCATCAAAATCGTCCCCTGAAATATACTGAGGATCATAAGTAATTCCTGCTTGGAAAAGTTCATTTACAAAAAGTCGAAGATGATTTTTAGCGCTTTTTAATAAATTTTGATAAATAATCTGAATTTCAAGATTATCAGTCTGAGGAAGCAGAATCTGCAGTTCATCAATAATCATATCTTCAGCCGCAGCACCCTGACGTAAGGCTTCCACTTCCGATCCATTCCCTGCGTTTAGCATGAGATCAAAAAGATTCTGCGCTTCTTGATCAGTGAATAATCCAGCAACATCCTGAGGAACGGAAACTCCGAATTTACCCAGCAGAATATGCACGAAATCCATGTGATGCTGAGCGTCGCTCAACATATTTGCAAAAATTGGTAAAGGATAGGCTGTGTAAAATGACTGATATAAATCCCGGGAAAGTTTCTGATCCTGCCATATTTTCAGAAGGGCTGTTTCTTCAACTGCACTGATATCTTCCTGGGGGAAGCCATCGGTTAGAAACATAAAAACCGCTTCATTATCATTAACCTCCGCGGAAACATCCACAACTACCTCATCCGAGTAATCACTTTCCAGTCCATCAATATCATAAGCTGTTGCCGCAAAATAATATAAAGTGCTTTCCTGGGGCAAAACTGTGAGCGTACGTGTCACTTTGTTATCAGTAATTGTTGGGTTACCCACATCAATCGACACGGTATAGGCGCGTGATGCTGTACCATAGTAAATTTTGTAGCCGGCAAGATTCGGATCAGAATTCGGGGTCCAGGCAAAACTCAATTCCGCAGCCTGTAAGGGATTTGAGAAGAGAAAAAAAAGAAAAAGAAAAAAAAGGGAGGAACGGGTGAAGGTGGAAAAAAATTTACGCATTGTTGCACCTCTTTTGATCCCAGAAGATCAGAAAAGAAGTGCTGATCTTACCAGGCAACCTCGCAACCATATTTCTTTAATTTCAGAAACTTAGGCCGATGGCTTTGCGTCCCACTCTTTCAAATGGTTTGCCGTTTACAAGTAAAATATACTGATTGACGATTAGCTACAAAGCAACATTTGTTCCATTAGTAGTGATATTTCATATAAAAAATTAGCAGCTACGCTTATTCACAGTTTAAAGCGGAACAATTCAATTTACCAAGATATTTTTTTAATGTGATTTTACAGAGCGATGAGGACTGTAGTAAAAAAAATAGACAAACCAAAAAAAAATTACCCACCTTGAAATTTTATTAAATGATACGGTATCCAATCCAGCACTTTGGGGTTCTTGACCAGTAATGCCGACCCATTTTCGAAACGTTTGAATAAAAAAACGGCCATCAGGGAGTTAATACATTCTCCTGATGACCGTTCTGTTATGCTTTTTAGTTGTTATGGGGTCTTTCCGGCGCCATCACGATGGGGTGGCCCAGAAAATTTTGAGAATCGTATCGCTCAGTGGGCCTCCTAATTTCACCACTTTCCAGCAATCGGAATATCAGTAGCGCTTCCGAAGGTATAAATCGCGTCGGTTCCATTGTTCCAAGCACCGTTGCCATTCATGTCAAGATACCATTTCCCCTTCTTATAGACGCCTATTCCAGTAATTCCGTCACCGTTCCAGTCACCCGATATCGGTATGTCTGTTGCCAGGCCAAATGAGTACAGCCTGTCAGTAGGTGTCCGGTCCCAGGCACCGTTGCCATTCATATCAAGATACCATTTTCCGTTCTGATAAATACCAATCTCAGTAATGCCGTCACCATTCCAGTCACCCGATATCGGTTTGTCTGTTGCCAGGCCGAAGGTGTAAATTCTATCAGTCGGGGTTCCGTCCCAGGTACCGTTGCCATTCATGTCAAGATACCATTTCCCGTTCTTATAGACGCCTACTTCAGTAATTCCATCACCGTTCCAGTCACCCGATATCGGTTTGTCTGTTGCCAGGCCGAAGGTGTAAATTCTGTCAGTCGGGGTTCCGTCCCAGGTACCGTTGCCATTCATGTCAAGATACCATTTCCCGTTCCGGAAGAAACCGATTTCGCTAATTCCATCACCGTTCCAGTCACCCGCTATCGGTTTGTCTGTTGCCAGGCCAAAACTAAACATGGTATCAACCGCTTGCCCATTCCAGGCATAGTTGGCATTACTATCCAAATACCACGTTCCATTTGCGAACACACCTATCAAGTCTTCAGGCAGCGGTGAAACGCCAGCCGCATTCGCCGCAAATACACGATACCGGTAAGTGCTGCCACCGACTGCCGTGGTGTCACTATAACTTGTCGCATTGGCCAGAGCATCGGCCAGGAAGGTGTAAGCCCCGCTGTTGGTTGAGCGTTCGATCCGGAATTTAATCTCATTGGCATGATTGCCAACTGTGGCCGGATTGGCGACAGGCGTCGGATCCGTCCAGGTAAGATCCATCTGGTTCGCCCCGTTCGGGGTTGCGGTTACGTTGGTAACAGGACCCGGCAGCGTTTCCGCGAACTGGAAGCTGACCGGCCGCATCATGTCGTTTTCTTCATGGCTGAGGATATGGCAGTGCCATACATACTCCCAGTCGAGGTTGAACATGCGGTTGAGGTTCGGGGTGAGCCAGGCCTGGCCGGTGACCGGATCGATCAACGACAG
>Ga0172380_10003064_pt1 | contig 23930 bp, 14 predicted proteins | sample Leawe162metaG_FD_119747 | JGI IMG/M metagenome (GOLD analysis project Ga0172380, IMG submission 119747) | Leachate microbial communities from a municipal landfill in Southern Ontario, Canada - Leachate well 162 metaG | ecosystem: Engineered > Solid waste > Landfill > Unclassified | place...
CCCGGGAAGAATGGTTTTGAACTCCTTGAAATGCTTGATTCAGTCCCTTTGGTGATCTTTACTACTGCATACGACCAATATGCAATAAAATCCTTCGATTATAATGCACTCGATTACCTCTTAAAACCGATTAAGCTTTCAGAATTAGAAAGAGCAATTTTAAAAGCAAAACGTATTCTTGATAAAGAAACTATTCCGACAGAAAAGCGACTTTCACGCGTTTTTATAAAAGATGGTGAAAGGTGTTGGTTAGTAAATATTAATGAGATAATAATGTTTGAAAGTGAAGGTAACTATACCAAAGTATTTTTTGAAAATAATAAACCCTTGATCTATAAATCGCTTAATTTAATAGAAGAACGAATTGATCCTGCACAATTCTTCCGTGCAAATCGAAGTCAAATTATAAATCTTAATTCAATTAAATCAATAAAATCGGGAATGGGAACCTCACTCAAGATTATTTTGAACAATGATATGGTTATAACCGTCTCAAGAAGAAACGTTCAAAAACTAAAAGCATTATTAAGCTTTTAAGTGATACTTAATAGGTGAATTATGGATACAGTTAATAAATATTCTTCAATAATCCTCAAAAGTTTTGTAATTGGATTGGTTTATATAATCACTATTATATTTATTGGAGTAATAAGTGCTTTAATCACAAATGAAATCCCTGAAAATAACGCAAGTAGATATACTTTCTTAATGCTTTTTCTTTCTGGTTCGCTAATAGGTTTCTTTTTAGGTCAATTAGCACCTTTAATTAATACTTCAAGAGTTCGCCATTTTTTTATCTGGTTTTCCGTTATTTTTTTCAACATGGGGTCAGTCGTTTTAGAAGGGAAAATATTTTCTCCGGCACTTGTTCCGATATCGCTAACAACATTATTGATTCAACAGCTTTTTATTTCTATAATCGTATCTTTTATGATTTTAAAATTATTTACTAAAAAGAAAGTTACTACTCATATAAATAATAATATTATTTTCGGTGATGCTAAAAGTTATTTAATTAAATTTTTGCTGGTGTGTTTCGGCTATATAATATTCTATTACATTTTTGGGTACATTAATTTTAAATTAGTTACCGAACCTTATTATCATTCTCAAGCCTTTAATCTTTCCATTCCATCTGCTTCCACAGTTATTATATTTCAATTCTTAAGAGCTCCTCTAATTGTTCTTTCCGTAATTCTTTTTATTTCTTCAATTAATATTGAAAAAAGAAAACTAATAGTGATAACGGGACTTATGCTTTTTTGGATAGGCGGCATTGTACCCCTATCAATGCAAATATTGAGTTTGCCACTTATTTTAGTTGTTGGAAGTGCAGTAGAAATATTTTTTCAAAATTTCCTTACCGGTGCTTTAGCAGTAATTTTACTTTATAAAAATTAATAACTAAAGTTCATTTTTTTGTTTAACTTAATACCAATCTAAATTAAATTAAAATTCATTCGATAATATAGATAATAGAAATCCGCATAAGCGGCGCACGGCTAATTACGTGCATTTTATAATAACTAAATAGAGTCTATTATGAATAACTTGTCTTACCGATTATCCACAATATTACTAATTGCCATTTTATCTTTTTCATTCTCCATAAATATTAATGCAAGAGGCGGAGAAAAGGAAAATAGCGGGAAAAAACTTCCTACAACTTACTTTTCAAATTCAGGAATGATGTCCGTAACCGGTGCTAATTCCACAACTGTAGCCAAAATTTTTGGGCAGGATAAAAAAGTAAATGTAAAGTTTCCTAATCCTGAGAAACCAACAGAAACTATTAGCACATCGGCAGGAAATTTTTATGGCGAGGTGGATGGTAATACAGGCAGCTTTTATTGCATAGATATTCATCACTATATTAAATATTACACAGCTGATCAGCCCCATACATACAAAGATGATGGAGAAGTCGATCCGAAAATTATTTATGTAATCAATAATTATTTCCCATATAAAGCATATCCTTATTCAGGTTCGGCTTCAACAGCACAGATTGAAGCCGCTGCAATCCAAATAGCCTTATGGCATTTGTCGGATGGAGTCGATGCTAATAAAGTGGATAATACAAGTGTTAAGACAAGAGCTTTACAAATAATTGCTGATACAGAAGCAAATTATTCATCATATCATCCATTTGAAACATTATTAATTGTACCGGGGGATCAAGATGCACCAACCGGAAGTGATGCTACATTTTATGTTTCAGCTTTTGATGCAAGTGGCAATCCGCTTAGCGGAATTACTGTTACACTATCAGTTTCTAATGGTACACTTTCGGCAACATCATTGGTAACAGATGCCGACGGCAATACTCCCGAAATAAAATTAACACAAGGTGGAGACATAGTTTCCGAAATTACTGCTTCGGCAAGTGTGATGTTAGCTCCGGGTGTTCGTTATGTTCATAGTGTTGAACCAAATACTTGGCAGAAACTTGTTCTCGCCACTCCATCAGGCGTAACAAAAAAATCTACTGCTACAATTAATTGGTTCGTCCCTGCAAATTGCGTTATTAAAGGATATACTACTTTTACTCAAGGCGGATGGGGTAATAAAAACGGTACCCCCGGCAAAATTAGGGATAAAAATTTCGATTCTGTTTTTCCAAATGACCTAATAGTCGGTTCCACATATAAATTAACTCTTACATCATCTTCTAAAGTAAAAGACTTTCTTCCAAGCGGAGGTACTCCGGGTAAGTTTACCGAAAATTACAAAGATGCTTCTTCTACGAATGCCGGAGTTTTTGCAGGACAAATGGTAGCTCTAAAATTAAATTTAGAATTTGATAAAGCCGGAGTTATTGGAACTAATTCAGTTGATCTTGGTGAACTTCAAATAGCAAAAGGTCCATTCTCCGGTAAGACTGTCAATCAGTTTTATACCTTAGCCGAAACAGCAATCGGCGGTGGCGCATTAAATGGATTTACATATTCAGAGTTCAGCGATGCCGCTACTGCAATAAATGAAAATTTTGATGACGGTACAACCGATAAAGGTTTCTTAATCTGTGCTGCTGTAAACGTTAATGCGTCAATCGGCGATTTTGTTTGGCTTGATTCTAATAAAAATGGCATTCAAGATGATAATGAAGCAGGATTCGGCGCAGTTAAAGTACATTTATTCAATTGCAATGATGAATTGATCTCCTCCACCGAAACGACATTAAATGGCGGATACGCTTTTGGTGATCTTAATCCGGGTGATTATTATGTGAAATTTGAACTTCCTGCAGGATATCTATTTAGCCCTGCTAACGCCGGCGATGATAATTTAAAAGATTCTGATGCTGAAGTCTCAAGTGGTAAGACTGAATGTACTACTCTTACCGCAAGTGAAAATGATTTTACTTGGGATGCAGGTATTTATAAAGAAGATTGCAAAAGCAGCATAGGCGATTTTATCTGGCATGATAAAAATGTAAACGGCATTCAAGATAGCGGCGAGCCCGGTATTAAAGAAGTAGTTGTTGAACTCTATTCAGGGGATAATGTAATTGCTACATCTATAACAGATGAAAACGGTCTATATCAATTTGCCAATCTTGGCAATGGCACTTATAAAGTAAAAGTTGCCAAATCTAATTATGAAGAGAATGGCGTTTTCTTTAGCACAGCAAAAACGAAATGGTATTCATCTACTAAAAATAAAGGGAATAATGATCTAGTAGATAGCGATGCTTCTAAAGATGAAGCAGTAACCGTTACAATAAACTGCGCTAATAATATTTCGATCGATTTTGGATTTTATTTTACGTGCGTTACAATCACAAAAACTGCTGACGTAAAATCCGTAAAGCCGGGAGCTAAAATTACTTATACTTTCACAGTGGAGAATTGTGGAGACGTTCAGCATCATGGAGGTATTGATATTTTTGATCGAGTGATTAATCCAAAATCGCCTTATAAAATTAAACATATCGATATGCTCGATCCGGGTAAATCAACAAGTTTTACGGCTGAATACATTACAAAAGAATCCGATTGCGGTGACTTAATAAATGAAGTTACAGCCGAAGCACATCCTGTTGATGGTTCTGCATCTGTTACCGACAAGGCGACTGCTACCGTAAATATTGATTGTTCTACTCCATGCACCGATGGTTGGTCTTTAGAAATAGACAAGAACAAAGAAGTTTGCGAACATAATCCTGTTGATTTTACAATCAATGGAAAAGCTACAATCACTCCAAAACCAAGTAAAGGCTATTTGGTAACTTCTTGGAAAGTTGCATTCCCTAATGATGGAAGCGTAGATAATTCTTCTAAGATAGATACAATCGAGATTAGTAATGATAAGGAATTTCAGATTGTTGTAAAATGGCCAGGAGTGAGATCGGAAGATACACGTGTAGAAATTCAATATACAGTATCTGTACTTGATTGTAATAAGAACGAACTTAATAAAGCGTATGAAGGAAAAATTTCTTGGACTCCTGAAGTTTGTCCTCCTCCACAGGGTAAGGATGCTGATTTGAAGATTGAAAAAACATCATCAATCGAAAATCCACAGTGCGGAGATAACGTTACTTATACAATTAAAGTAACAAATCTCGGACCCGGAGAATCAAAGGCAGTAAAGGTAATGGACCTGCTCCCTGCCGGAATTACATATCTTTCACACGCTGTTTCGCAAGGTGTATATGATAATGCATCCGGAGTATGGAATGTTAATGATTTAGCTATCGCAGGTGTAGCAACACTTACAATAAGCATCAAAGCTGATTGCGAAGAGATAAATAGTGCAGCATTTGATCTTGGTGCAGCTATCGATTATAACTTATTCGTAATTCAAGATTTAGTTCAGCCTTCATCTGATACAGAAGGGAAAGTAGCAGTTGGTCGTGATGCCACACTCGGTCATTATAGCGTTGGCGATAAATTAAACACTAATAGCGGAGACGTTTTAGTTGTTGGCAGAGATTTAGTTTATACAAGCGGTAGAGTTTTTAATGGAAACGTTGTCTATGGACATACAACAAATCTTCCTCTGTATGTAACATCTATCGATGGTGAACTTAGAAATGATAACCCGATTAATTTTGTAACGGCTAAAACATTTTTAGAAAATCTTTCTACCAAGCTAAGCAGTTATCCTGCAACAGGCACTGCCGAATTAGCATGGAGCACACTAAAATTAACCGGAACAGACCCTCACTTAAATGTATTCACAGTTGAAGGAAAGGATTTATCCGATGCACTTACACTAGAAATTCACGTACCGAATGGAGCTGTTGCATTAGTAAACGTAAACGGTACCGGAATGGATTGGAGCGGCGGACTTGATATCTATGGCACTACCTATAATAATATATTATATAATTTCTATGAAGCTACAACAATAGATATTAATAATATAGAAGTACGAGGATCTGTGCTCGCTCCATTTGCAGATATTAATTTTGCATCAGGCGTTCAATATGGTCAGATGATTTGTAAATCTCTTGTGGGTCAAGGACAGTTTAATTATTTCCCATTCCATGGCAATATCCCATCAAATAAAACTATTGTAAATATTGCTTCAATTACCGGTTCGCTTACTAACGATCCTAATGCAAATAATAATAATTCGTCATCAGTATTCGTAATGAATAATTCAAATGCTAATCCAAATACAGGGAATAATGGGTCAGGAGAAGCAGATGGTCAATGGGAGGAAGTCGGCTCATTCAATTCAGGCGAAATTATTCTTACAATGGCGTTCGATAATAGCGGTACTTATGCAGGAACGGTCGGTGGAAAAATCAATAAATCCATCGATGGCGGAAAGACTTGGACTCGTGTAAATGATGATATGAATGTTGGCTGGGTCTGGTCATTAGTATATCATAATAACGTTTTATTTGCCGCTACCGAAAAAGGGGTTTATAAATATGATGGTTCTGCTTGGATTCTTACTTCTCTTCAAGAAAAAGAAGTAAGAGCAATCGCCACAGATGGAACAACTCTTTATGCCGGTACATGGGGATATGGCGTTTTCAAATCGATCGATAATGGTGATTCTTGGTTTGAGTATAATAATGAGCTTGCCGATAAGGCAGTTCAAGCACTAGCAATAGATAAAAAAGGGAATCTATTCGCAGGTACGGGAAGTCTCGGTATCTTCAAAGTATTTTCGGGCGAAGATAAATGGTATCAATATAATATCGGGAATAATTCTATCTGGGCAATTGGCGTTTCTGAAAACGCAGTTATCGCTTCTTGTTATGGAGGCGGAGTTTATGTCTCTACTGATAATGGTTCTAACTGGCAAAAATCTCCTCTCCAACAGAATTATATCTATTCGCTTGTAACAGATAAGAGTAATAAAGTATTTGCAAGTTCATGGACTAGCGGTGTTTTTGTTACAACTGATGAAGGGTCATCATGGCAGCAGCTTGGAATGAGCGGATTCGGTGTAAGCTCAATGGTTACTTCCCCGAGCAAAGATGATCTATTTGCAGGTACTAAAGAAGGTAAGATATTTAAAATTTCTTTCCGTCCAACTTCAGTAGATGAAGAGGAAGCATTACCAACTGAATTTAATTTATTGCAAAACTATCCGAACCCATTTAATCCGGAAACGATAATAACTTATCAGTTGCCTATTGCAAGTCGTGTAACATTGAAACTATATGATATACTCGGACGTGAAGTAATTACGTTGGTTAATGAAGCTCAAAATGCAGGTACTCATCGGGTTAAGTTCAATGCAGTTACAGAGCAATTGGCATCGGGTGTTTATTTTTATCGAATAAGTGCCGGATCTTATGTGTCTACAAAGAAGATGATGTTGCTGAAGTAATTAATAAAAGTATTTCGGCGGAGGGTATGTCCCCCGCCAATATTGTTAAGTTTAGATTCTGTATAATAAAAATGCCCCAATAAAAAGGGGCATTTCTTTTTTTAACATTCGTTACCGTTTTCTAGAAAAGTAGAAGTATTCTTCTAGTAATCAAGAGTAATAATTCTACCCGAAGTGAAACTAAAGAAATCTGCTTTATCTGCTAATTCAGCTCCTTTGATTAAATCAAACTTTGTTTTATTAATTACTTCAAGACACATAGGACAGACGATAATCTTAGCCCCTTTTGCTAATAATTTATCGAGTAAAATTTTAGAAGGCTCAAACTTCTTGTATTCCACACTCTTAGCCGTTGCCAATACTAAATCCACAGCATGAATATCTAAAAACACTAATACATCATGGTCATCAGCCATTTTGAGTGCTAATGTCAATGCCATTAAAGCTCTATGAGGATCATTTGAACCGTTAGAAAGATGAATAATTACACCATCATTTCCTGCCGGTAAATAATTAGCACTCGTATTAGAAAATGAAATTAGAACAAATAAAAAAACAACAAGCAATCTTGCAAGCTTCATAATACACTCCTAAAAATAATTTATGTTTAGAAACAAAAAGCCGTGCTAGTAATTTTTCATTCAACGATATAAAAATAATCGCTTAAGACAGTAAAAGTTGAGTCATTTGCATTTCTTATTTCGACTCTGTAATGGACTGAACGATCAGTAATCTCCGGGATCTTCCAAGTAAATTGACCGCTGTTTTTAATACCTGCGGCGATAATCTCTTTAAGTTCTGTTTTACGAAATAGTAGAATATTGACAGAACCGATTCTCTCAGGGAATGCCCATTTGATATCTATTTCATCACCGGGATGATAATATTCTCCAAATTTAGGACTGAGTACATTAAGTGCATCTGTTGGGGGTGTAGGTATTACGGGATTAGAACCATCTTCCCTTGAGCAGGAGATAAATATTGCAGAAAGAAGAATAAATACTAAATATTTTTTCATCACCGTCCTTAACGCATTTGATAGGATACTTATAACTTAATAAAAAAATATATTATAAAAAAGCAGCTCCATACAAATACAAAGCTGCTTTTTTTAGAAAAATAAATATCCACCTCTGGAGGGTGGATTAAAAAATATTATTTATAGTATTCATATTCATATACTGTATAGAATGCGGGTTTGTCTTCGCCTGTGTAACGAATTTGCTCGTTTTGCAAGCCATTCGGCAGATAATTAAATCGCACTTTGAATTGGCGTGAACCATCCGGTAAGAATAGCTCATCCTGCATTAAATTACCATTTGGATCATATTGCATAAAACGCTTTGACATGTTGTTCTCGATCCTAATTGGATTTCCTTTTTCATCAAAATTATTTTCAATTCGCATCTGACCCTGTGCATTTACTGCGATTTCTATATATCCTTTTCCTTCGGGTAGATATTCATAAGTCGATTCCTGTTTTTTCCCTCCCTTATCATCATATACCGTTTTCTTTACAATAACATCATTTAGATATTCATTCTTTTCATGTGCATATAGGACACCATTACTATTGAAAGTTTTTGTTTCTACAACATTGCCATTTTTATCATAGAAATTTTGAATACTTGTCAAACCATTGCTCTCTTTATCATAAACTTTTCTTTCTATCTCTTTTCCCTGTTTATTGTATTTATAAAAAATCTCTGACATTTTTAAGTCGTCTCCAGTAACAGTAAGACTATGGATTAAATTTCCTTTTTTATCATAGTCATAAGTGTAAAGTAAATCGATAGTACCGATAGTCTTATATCTGATTAGTTTAATTCTTTCCCCTTTTTTATTGAAAAAGACTTCTTCGGTCAAAGTTTTACGTTCAGGGATGTTATCCAAAGAAGTAATAAATGCCGCATATTTCGTACGTTTTTTTATCTTCTTTATTTTTGATTTTTCTATCTCATCTAAGTCCTGATTCTTAAATTCATACTTCTTAAGATTTTCTGTGTTTACTTTTTTCTTGACTTCAACAGATTCCTGCGACTTAGTACATTTTGTAAAAGTAAGCGAAAGTATAATTGTTAAAAAGATAAGAGTACGTTTATTCATTTTATTTCCCAAGTTATTTTGTAATTTAAAAAATTATTTTCGAATACGCGGATGTTTTTCTCTGAAAAGCTGTCCGATTTCAGCTCCAATAATAAACAAACAGGAGGAATAAAAAACCCAAAAAAGAATGCCAAGAACCAAAATAAATGCGCCATAAAATCGATTAGTATTTAGAAATATAGTGATATAAAAACCAAAGCCAAGACGTGCCCCTTCCCACATAACCGTAGTCCAAAACGCCGAAATTGCAGGCACTGTTTTGCCAAGTGCTTCATAAGGTATAAGATAAAATAGCATAAAGAAAAGTATAAAAGTAACGAGCAGACCTACTCCCCAGATAAAGTAATCGAGAAATTCGCTCACACGTAAAATATTTAAGTACTCAATTTTATCCGCAGCATAGACTATAATATTAAATGCAGGAAGAACAAAAGTTGATATAGTTATAAACACAATCAGGACAATAACCATTCCTATATCTCGAAGCAGTCCCACTACGGCACTTTTTCTTTTTACGGTATGAAATATTTTATTAAGTATTATTCTCATATTACTAAATAGCCAAGTGGATGTAAATACGAGACCTCCGATACCAATAACTCCGGCAAAAGTTCTATATTCAATTACCTCAGGCAGTCGTTTAAATATCGCTTCTTTGGAGTATTCAGCAAAATCAGGATATGGAATTGTGGAATCGATAATACCACTAATAAGCAACTGAATAATTCCGCTTTCTAGATATTGGCTAAGAATAAAAAATATCGTAAGTATAAAGGGTACCATGCTAAGTAGAAGTGAGAAAGCCATTCCACCGCCATAAACTATAATATGATGCTCTTCCATTCTTTGGAAAAGCCCCTTAATATAATGGCAATAGAAATTGCTAATCGACCTGAAATACTTAGCAGGTATAATTTTTAAAACAAATTTTAGTTTATCGAATTTTGACATTCATCTTATCCGATAGTGTATTAAAATATGCTTCTGAAAGCACCTTTAGATCAAACTTATATTGATCATTTATTTTCAATTCATCTTTTGTAACCTTTCCGAGACAATGAAAAGGAGTAAACCCTTTAGATAAAATTTCTTCAACTTCTAATTTATTCTCCGGTGCGATTGAAATAACGATACGAGATTGTGATTCGGAGAAGAATGAAAAATCTTCCCTCGTTTTTATAGGAATATGAACATGCGCACCAAGTTGATTATTTTCATTCATTATGCACGATTCTGCAATTGCTGAAATAATTCCCCCATCGGAAACATCATGAGCAGATTTTATAAATCTCTTTTCGATTAAACTTAACAATAACTCATGAAGGTCTTTTTCGATTTGCAGATCGATTTTAGGAATTGCTCCTGTAACAAGGTTATGAATCACCTTTAAGTATTCGCTTCCACCGATCTCTTCATAATCTTCGCCGAGAACATAAATAATATCTTCTTCATCTTTGAATACCGAAGTAACCACATTATTATAGTCTTCGATGATTCCAACCATACCTATAACGGGAGTTGGGAAAACCGCTGCATCGGGGCTTTCATTATAAAAACTTACGTTGCCGCCTGTAACCGGAGTATTGAAAAATCTACATGCTTCTCCCATTCCATTAATTGCTTCCTTGAAAGTCCAATAGATTTCGGGCTTATAAGGATTGCCGAAATTAAGGCAGTTCGTAACGCCCAATGGAGTTGCTCCAGTGCATACAATATTACGAGCTGATTCAGCCACTGCTATCATTGTCCCATTTTTGGGATCGAGATAAACGAATCTGCCATTACAGTCTGTCTTTGCCGCAATTGCTTTATTCGTTCCCTTAACCAATACCACTGCGGCATCAGATGGTCCCGGTCCGGTAATGGTATTAGTTCTTACCGATTGATCGTACTGTCTAAAAACCCATTTCTTCGATGCGATATTTGGGGAGGAAAATATTTTCAAAAAAGTATTACTAATAGAATCTGGTTCGCTAAGTGAATTAAGATCGAAAGTGGCTTTCTCTTTTATATAAACAGGCTCTTTTGTTTCGCGAATATAAACCGGTGCGCCACCACCAAGAACAAGATCAAAAGCAGGGATTTCCGATTTTACTTCACCATGATAATTAAGCTCAATGATTCCTGTATTTGTAACTTCACCAATAATTTCGCAGTTCAAATCCCATTTATCAAATATTGCTTTTACTTTTTCTTCATTCCCTTTCTTTACGACTACAAGCATTCTTTCTTGACTTTCCGAGAGCATAATTTCATAAGCTGACATATCTTTTTCGCGAAGTGGAACTTTATTCAAGTCGATCTTCATACCAGATTGACCCTTGGCACTCATCTCAGAGGTAGAACATGCAATGCCAGCCGCACCCATATCTTGAATACCGATAATTAAATCTTCTTTTATAATTTCTAATGTGGCTTCGAGCAGAAGTTTTTCGGTAAAGGGATCGCCTGCTTGAACTGAAGGGCGTTTTGATTCAGATTTTTCCGAAATCTCTTCCGAGGCGAATGTTGCACCATGGATGCCATCTTTACCCGTGGAAGAGCCGACAATCATAACAGCATTTCCTTCCCCTTTTGCGGTTGCTGAGGCTACTTTATTATGCTCGACAATTCCGATTGACATTGCATTAACTAATGGATTTCCTTTGTAGCATTCATCGAAATAAACTTCTCCTGCCACAGTCGGAACACCAAAACAATTACCATAATCGCCAATACCCTTTACGATATATTCAAATAAATATCTTGTACGTGCGTCTTCAAGATTGCCGAATCTCAAAGAATTAAGAGAAGCAATTGGACGAGCACCCATAGTAAAAATATCGCGCTGGATTCCGCCTACACCTGTAGCGGCTCCTTGATACGGCTCAACTGCCGATGGATGATTATGACTTTCGATTTTGAAAGCGACAGCTAATCCATCCCCAATATCTATTAAACCCGCATTTTCTTCTCCTGCATCTACTAATAACCTTCCGCCTTTGCGAGGTAGCGTCTTAAGAAGAGCAATTGAGTTTTTGTAACTGCAATGCTCACTCCACATTACACTAAAAATTCCAAGTTCCGTAAAACGGGGTATTCTTCCGAGTATCTTACAAATGTTAGAATATTCTTCTTCGGTTAATCCATGTTCTTTTGCTAATTCTAAATTTACTATCGGTTCTTTCATAGTTTTCTGTCTTTAATTTTTAATCGAAATATCAATATAAGGAAATTAAAAAAAAATTGGTTTGCTAATTTTATTATAAAAGCGGTAAAATTGTATTGATAATCTAACTATTATCTATCTACATTCGTCTAAATGGCAAGGAGAATAGGTGAAAAAATGAAGATTAATGCGATTCGGAATAAATATTGGATAATTGCGGGTATATTAATAGCGGCATTAACTATAATTTTATATCCATCCACCCCCTATAATAGCTTTGATCTAAAAGTAAATAGAAGCGAAGCTATCGAACTCGCTAAAAATTTCCTATCAGATCAAAAAATCGATATTACCGGTTATTCAATTGAAGGATTTTTTGAAAATTCACCAATTGAAAATAAATATCTATTAAAACAGCTTGGCAATAAAGAATATAAAAATGTTCTTAAAACAAAGGACTGGGCTTTTTATGGATGGGAAATAATGGTTCATAAAAATCTTGATAGAAATATTCCTCAGAATATCTATACAGTCAGCGTAAATCAAAATGGGAAGATCACTTCATTCGATTGTCATTTAGCTGATACAACTAAAATACCATCGATTAATCCGGAAGAAGCAGAGAAGATATTAAAGAATTTTTCCATCTCCAATTTCAAAATTAATTTAGATGAATACTCGTTGGTAGAAACAAAAGAAGAAAAATATGTAAATAGAGTTGACCATAAATTTACTTGGGAGAAAAAATTACCCGAAATAAATTCAGTTAATGTGATTACAGCTGTAATTCAAGGAGATAAACCGGGAAGTTTTGAAAATAATTTAAGAGTGCCCGATGCTTATAGAAACTATTTTGAAGTCGGACAGGTAGTATTCATTACAGCATCAATTTTATTCGTATTCTTATGGATGATTAAAATATTCTGGATATTTATTAAAAAGTACCATCAAGGAGAAGTTTGGTTAAATCTCGGTACTACCTTATTATTAATCTTTATCTTCACATCCATTATAGTATTAGTGAACTATTGGCCCGGACTCGGTAAAGGGCTTAATATAGGTACTCTCAATTTTATTACTACCAAAGTTATAGCATTACTTCTAAATGGAGTGTTATTATATTTTTTCCTTGGATTGCTAATATTTGCAAGCTGGTCGGTCGGTGAGTCTTTTGCAAGGAGTTTATGGAAAGAAAAATTAAGCAGCATTGATGCATTTACGAAAGGGAAATTTTTAACTCTAGGCGCCGGTGAATCCCTTTTCAAAGGAATGATACTCGGATCAGGTTTAAGTCTTTTATATCTGATAGGAAGCATCTTATTAAATAAACCCGGAACGCAATTATTTATCACTCCAATTAATCTCTTATCAATATATAGCTCTTATCTTCCCGTTATAGATGTAATACTCGGAGCATTTTCCAATACAATTTTAGCAAGTGTAGTAATTACATTTTTAACAATTAATATTACTTACCCTCGTTGGCAAAAGAAGTGGGTTTCGATAGTACTAACCGGTGCAGTGATGATGTTAAGTCAATCAGTAGCAGAAACACCGCCATCGGTAAATCTATTTGCAATTGATCTTTTGATCTATTTTCTATTTGGGTGTTTTACGGCATATATCTATTTCAAATACGATCTGCTTACAGTAGCAGGAATGAATTTTTATGTATTTATAATTACACGTGTGTTCTTATTATCAGCCACTACTAATCCCTTTTATAATTATAATCTATATGCAATAAGTGTAGTAATATTAGCTGCTCCTGCAGTATATATTATAAGTAGATTTAGGAAAGAAGAATTTGTATTTGAAAATTATGGAGTGCCGGCGCATATACAGCGAATTTCTGAACGAGAAAGATTAAAGAAAGAGATGGAGATAGCCGCAAAAGTTCAGTTAAGTTTATTGCCAAAAGAAGAGCCGCTTATTGAAGGATATGAATTTTCGGCTTGCAGTATTCCGGCAGTAGAAGCAGGCGGTGATTATTTTGATTTCGTAAAACTCAATAGTAATCGGCTCGGAATTGCAATTGGCGATGTATCGGGCAAAGGTGTGGGTGCGGCAATTTATATGACGCTTACTAAAGGGATACTTCAAGCACATGCCGAGGAAAATGTTTCGCCGCGAATCGTACTTAGCAAAGTCAATCGTCTTTTATATAAAACGATTGAGAAAAATTCTTTCGTAAGTATGTTCTATGCGATATTGGATTATAAAGAACATACACTTCTTTATTCACGTGCTGGACATAATCCGGGAATTTTATGCAGTACCGAGGATGGCTCGACAAAATTATTAATGAGCCGCGGCATTGCACTTGGATTAGAAGAGGGTACAAAATTTACAAACACACTTAATGAAGAAACCATTTCGATTCGGCTGGGTGATTTCGTAGTTCTTTATACAGATGGCTTCACCGAAGCAATGAATAATACTCGGCAGATGTATTCCGAAGAAAAACTGATTGAGTTTATTAAAAAGCATACACATCTTAGTACTAGAGATATGCTGGCAATGATATTAAAGGACGTCCGCAAATTCACAGAGGGCTACCCGCAGAATGACGATATGACGATAGTGATTTTGAAAAGGGTGTGAAAAGAAAATTATTTGTAATTATGGGATAAAAAAGCGTATTTAGATAATTAATTTTCTATTGTAGAGGCGTATTTGACTAAATATGAAAGTGCATTTGCAGAAGTTTCAATCTTAGTTCAAGATTTTAAAGAAAACGAATCAAAATATTTATCTCCTGCATATAGTGAAGTAGAAGTAAGAAAAGATTTTATTGATAAATTTTTTCATGCTCTCGGATGGGATGTATATCATAACGAACAAAAAAATCCTTACGAGCAGGAATTAAAAATTGAAAAAAGTGTATCGATAGAGAGAGCACAGAAGAGAGCTGATTATGCTTTTTATATTGCGCCAAATTTCAGAGATGTAAAGTTTTATTTAGAAGCAAAGAAACCATCGAGAAACCTATTAAATGCAGATAACTATTTCCAATCTTGCCGATATGGATGGAACTCACAAACAGAAATAACCTTCTTATTCGATTTTGAAGAACTTCATATAATTGATTGCCGATTAAAACCGGATATCACAACAATTCTAAATAATAAAATTAAGCAGTATCATTATAGCGATTACACAGATAAAGAAAAATTTTCTGAAATATATTGGCTCATAAGCCGTGAGGCGGTAGCAAATAATTCTTTGCAAAAATTCGCAGAGAGTCTTCCTAAGCCAAAAGGTAAGACATCGCAAAAAGGACTTCATAAAGGGCTTTACCAATCTATTGATGAGGCATTTTTAATTGAATTAGATGAAATTAGAGATACACTTGCAAAGTCATTTAAGAGAGCAAACCCAAATTTGGAAAGCGGCGAGCTTACCGAGATGACTCAGAGAACTATTGACCGGTTAGTATTTATTCGTTTTCTAGAAGATAAGCAGATTGAGCCGGAACACTATATAAGTGTCTTTGGGAAATCAAAAAATGCTTGGAAAGATTTTAGAAATGTTTCAAGAAAATTAGATGCAAAATATAATGGTGTAGTTTTCAAAAAGCATTTTGTTGATAGTGATGATTTTATTGAGCCTTCAGATAAATCGTTCTCTCAGATTTGCGACGAACTTTCGCATGTAAACTCCCCATACAATTTCGATATTATTCCGATTCATATACTCGGTTCAATTTATGAACGGTTTTTAGGTAAAGTTGTAATTGCCACAGATAAACGGGTAAGGATAGAAGAGAAGCCCGAAGTAAGGAAAGCGGGTGGGGTTTATTACACTCCTCAATACATTGTTAATTATATTGTAGATAACACAGTCGGCAAACAGATTGAAGGAAAAACTCCCATAGAAATTGCCAAGTTAAGTTTTGCCGATATTTCATGTGGCAGCGGATCGTTTTTGATTACTGTATTTGATCGCTTGCTTGAGTATCATCGTAAATGGTATCAGGAAAATGAAGCGCAAGCTAAAAAGGATGGATGTTATTTTCAGGATGGTAAATGGATACTTTCATTAAAGCAAAAACAAAAAATCCTTACGAATAATATTTATGGTGTTGATTTAGATTCGCAGGCAGTGGAAGTAACTCAGTTATCGCTTTACTTAAAATTATTAGAGGACGAAACTACTGCAACGGCTCAAGATACGTGGGTTATGTTTAAGGAACAGTTACTACCGAATCTCAAGAATAATATAATTTGTGGAAATTCATTAATAGGTACGGATATACTTGAAGGCGGATTATTTAAGAGAGAAGATGAACTAAAATTAAAGCCGATGAATTTTGAAGATGCCTTCCCTGAAATAATGAAATCCGGTGGCTTCGATGCCATAGTAGGTAATCCACCGTATGTCAGGAATAGAGAATTAGATATTAAGAGCAAAAATTATTTCAAATATAATTATTTATGTATTCATGGACAATATGATTTATATCAGTTGTTTTATGAGCGGGCAATAAAGATTATTAAAAATTATTCTTTTATAGGGTATATTTCTTCAAATAAATTTTCTATCACAAATTATGGTTATAAACTTAGAGACTATATTTTAAAAACATGCGAAATAGAAAAAATAATTGACGTCTCGAATATGGATGTTTTTAAAGAAGTTTCGACTTATCCTTATATTGTAATAATAAAAAAGAGCCATACAATTGATCCTTTACATCATATTATAAGTTTAATTGCACAGGATCAGGATGATCTTATTAATCCTAAATATTTTTCTTTATCACAAACATTCTTTTCATCATCTACAACTAAGAATTTTATTATAAAAATAATTCCTCAATTTTTTGAAAAATTTGAAACGAATACAGCTAAACTCGGAGATATTGCATCAATAAAAGAAACTATCCATACCGGAAATATTCGGGATAAATTAATTGGTAATAAATATATTAATGATAATTCTAAGAGATTACTTGCAGGAAAAGATGTACATCGCTATTGGATTGAGTGGAAAAATAGATTTGTAAATTATGATTCAAAAATTATAAATAAAAACAATGGTGAATATGCTTCTCTCCCGGATAAAAAATATTTTGAATCCCCCAAAATTTTAATGAGAGAAATTGCAAATCAAATTGAATGTTATTATGATGACCAAGATTATTACTCATTAAATAAAGCTTATTCAGTTCAGTTACTAGACGACACAACAAATTTCTTTTATTTATTGGGGGTTCTTAACTCAAAATTACTTTCATATTTTTTCAGAATTAAGTTTGAAGAAGCGCATGTTAGAGGAGGATATCTACAATTTAAAAAATTATATACTTCTCAACTTCCAATCAAATTGATAAATATAAACAATGATAGAGAAGAACTTTTGTATAATCAGTTAATAGAATTTGTCGCAGAGATTCAAGAATCGAAAAGATTTTATTTGAAAAGTAAAACAGAAAGTGAAAGAAATTATTTAGAAAAAAAATGTATTTCTCTTGATCGGCAGATTGATAATCTTGTTTATGAGTTATACGGATTAACTGAAGAAGAAATAAAAATTGTAGAATCAACATAATAAAAATTAAGAGGGTTTATGGCTATTCCTGATTTCCAAAGTCTAATGTTACCAGCATTAAAATTCATGTCTTCGAAGGAAGAAAAATCTACAAAAGAAGTTGTAGAGCACTTAACTAAAGAATATAAATTAACTGAAGCTGAAATCGAAGAACTATTGCCGAGTAGAACTCAATCAAGATTTACCAATAGAGTGCATTGGGCAGTTTCGTATCTAAAACTGGCTGGTCTTATTGAAAAAACTCGTAAGGGATATTATTTAATTACAGATAATGGTGTAGCCCTTTTACATAGAAATCCGCCTATTATTAATTTGCAACTTATTAAAACTATACCTGCATTTATTGAGCATATAAATTCGACAAAAAAAGAAAGAAGTAATAATTTAGAGGATAATGAATCTGATTCGACAGAGGATACTCAGACGCCTGAAGAAAATATGGAAGATTCATTTCAAAAAATAAATGATACTCTTGCTCAAGAACTTTTATCAAAAGTAAAAAACGTTAAGCCTGCATTCTTTGAAAGGCTTGTAATAGAACTACTTGTAAAGATGGGATATGGCGGTTCGATGGCAGATGCCGGTAAGGCAATCGGGAAAAGCGGGGACGAAGGAATTGATGGAATTATAAAAGAAGATAAACTTGGGCTAGATATTATTTATGTACAAGCAAAAAGGTGGCAAGGAGTAGTGGGAAGACCTGAATTACAAAAATTCGTAGGAGCTCTTGCCGGTCAAGGAGCAAAAAAAGGCATTTTTATTACCACTTCTTATTTCTCTAAAGAAGCATTAGATTATGCTCCAAGAAATGAAACAAAAATAGTTTTAGTAGATGGTGAACAATTAGCAAAATTAATGATTGAGAATGATCTAGCTGTTTCTACAGTTTCAAATTATTTAATCAAAAAAATCGATACAGATTATTTTGAAGAGGAGTAACTTTGTAACCAATCCCCTGTTTCGTACGTCTAAAAACCATACGTAACTAATCCGGTGTTAAATGAAAAATTTTTTACTCCTTATATTTATTTCTGTATCTTTTTTATATGCAGGTAATAATCCAAATGCTGAGAAAGTACTCAAACTAAAGCTAACTTCAGAAAAAATTAATATTGATGGCTTTATTGATGATACTTGGTCTAATGCCGATTCTACAACTGATTTTTTCCAGCAAGCTCCTTATTTCAATCAGCCAATTTCTCGGAAAACAACTGCAAAAATCCTTACTACCGAAAATGCAATCTATTGCATGATCATTTCTTACGATGAACGGGAAAATATTCAAAACTTCACAGGTAAATTAGATGACTTTAACGGTGATGTAGTCTCCTTTATGATAGATACTTTTGGTGATCAAAAAAGTGCTTATAAATTCGCTGTGTCTGCTTCAGGGGTGAAAGCAGATTGCCGCCTTATCGATGATGCACGTAATAGAGATTATAGCTGGGATGGTATCTGGTTCGCAGCTTCTAAAATTTATGACTGGGGGTTTGTTGTTGAAATGGAAATCCCATATAAATCAATTCAATACAATAATGACCTTAATCAATGGGGATTAGATTTCGACCGCTACCGCCCATTAAACAAAGAAGATCAATACTGGTGCGAATATGAAAAAAGTGAGGGACAAAGAATTTCTAAATTTGGTAAATTATTACTCGGTGATTTTAAACCGACAATCGAAGGTCTTAATTTAGAAATCTATCCAGTGGGACTTAGCAAAGCGACCTACAAAGAAGATGGCAAATATGATATCGAACCACAAGTAGGTTTAGATATATTCTATAATCCATCGGCTCAATTAACTTTGAATGCAACAATCAATCCGGATTTTGCTCAAATAGAAGCCGATCCTTTTCAATTCAATATTTCGCGTTACGAAACTTTCTTTAATGAGAGACGACCTTTCTTCGTTCAAGGTAATGAAATTTTTATGCCTGCAGGCAAACAAAGAAATACAGGTTTTTATAAACCGATGGATTTATTCTATTCACGAAGAATAGGGAAAAAATTACCTGACGGAACTGAAGTGCCGCTTACATTCGGAGCTAAGGCATCAGGCAGAATTGACGATTGGGAATATGGCGGATTCGCTGCTCATACAGCAGAAACTCAATACATGGATAATGATCAGAAGATGATCGAAAAGGCGGCAGTTTTTACTTCCGCACGAGTAAAGAAAAATATTTTTGAAAATTCTACAATCGGAGTTTTATTTGTTGGCAAGCAAACTGAAGGCAACACAAGTGGTGTAATAGATATTGATGGCGCTTTCCGTCAGCCCGATTATCAGCTAGCATATCAAATTGCACGTTCAATCAATAACTCAAAAGGTGATTTTGCCGGCTCTTATGGTTATACTTTTTTTAATAATAATTTCATGCTTTATTCTAGAGGTCGATATATCGGAAATGATTTTGATATTAATTCTGTTGGATTCGTTCCATGGAAAGGAACAGCAGAAATGGTAACACTCGCAGGACCAGTTTGGCTTCCAGATGAAGGTGCAATATCTCAAATTTTAATCTATGGCGGAGTACTTATTGGGTATGAAAAGGCAGATGATTTTACTGATTATGGCGGACTTTTTGGTTATAATATGCAGTTTAGAAGCGGATGGGGCTTTGAATTAAATGCTGATTATAGTAAAGCTCGCGATGTTGGAAAGGACTATAATGCTTATAGTATTAATCTTAGTTCATGGTATAATATTTCACCCGATTGGAGCGCAAATTTATATGGCGGTTATCAAAAAACTTATAATTTTTCGAGAGATTATTTAGCGAATTATTCGTGGCTAGGGGCGGAAATAGATTGGAAAGCTCATAAAACTTTTGAGATTGGTACTTCATTCGATATGTTTATTGAAAATAATCCTGATGGTAATATTGAAGATATTACTTACAATGCACGTCCTTATATTGATCTAACTCCGATAAATGATTTAAGTGTTCGTGTTTATGTAGATAATTTATTCGTTCGTTCCACTGATAGAATGGAACAGATAATTGCGGGACTTTTATTTTCTTATAATTTCTCGCCGAAAAGTTGGATCTATTTTGCAATCAATGAAATTCAACAGCGTAATGATAAACATAAAATGGTTACTGCCGAAAGAGCTGCTGTGCTGAAAGTGAAATATCTATATTATTTTTAATAAAAAGTTAATATGAATATTATCCACGAATCTTTTAACTTACATTATAGATTTAATAATAGCTTCTGATTTTTTATCAGAAGTTTTTTTTATAATGTAATTGAGGGCAAAAATGAAAGAAAAAATTAATGGATTAGCTGTAAATATAACGGGTAATGAAAAAGGGAAACCGGTAGTATTTCTTCACGGATTCCCATATGATAGCACAATGTGGAAAGACACCACAAAGGCACTGAAGAAAGAATTTAAGTGTATTACCTATGACGTAAGAGGTCTCGGTAAAAGTAAAGTCGGAGATGGAATTTATACAATGGAATCATACGTGGATGATCTTCATGATCTTATCAAAAAGCTAAAACTCAAGAAACCTGCTATCTGCGGTCTTTCAATGGGTGGCTATATGGCACTTCGATTTGCCGAAAAATACAAAGATGATTATTCCGCACTAATTTTAATGGATACGAAAGCAGATGGAGACGATAACGCAAATAAACTAAAAAGAGCCGGGATTATTGAAAAAATAAATAATGGTAAAACCGAAAAGTTCGTAGAAGAATTTGTTACCAATTGTTTCTCCGTTGATGCACCTAAGGATTATCCGAAAGTATTAAAAGCTTGGATTAAGCAAGCGAAGAAAAATAAACCAAAAGGAATAAAGGGTGCTACTATTGCTCTTTTAAGTCGGACAGATACAAATGATTTCTTGAAAGAGATTAATGTGCCGACATTATTAATTTGCGGAGCATTCGATAAATTAACACCTCCGGAAAAAATGAGAGAAATGGCAGAAAAAATTCCAAACTCAGATATAGGTATTATTCCTCGTTCCGGACACATGACACCTATTGAAAATCCGGCTGCGGTTAATGATTTGATTTTAGGATTTTTAAGAAGAGTGTACGTTCAATAAAAACTTACAGTATGACTTACATAATGTTTGTTTTCATAAATAAATTTTGCACTGAAGAAACGATCTTCAAATAACCAGGGGATAAAAATCTTATCCCCTTCCCATAAATTAAGTTCTGTAAGTTTTTCATTAGGTATCCATTCGAGATGCCCTTCGTTACAATCTATTAATTCCCCTTCAAATTCTGTAACAGTAAAAAGGAATACGTGCCAATCATTCACGCCATCAAACAATGGAAATGTAATAAAGCCATTCATCTGCATTTTTTTTGCTTTTAAACCCGATTCTTCATAAAGCTCACGGATGGCGCATTCTTCGGGTGATTCTCCCGGTTCAGTTTTTCCGCCAAGTCCATTCCACTTCCCTTTATGGTAATCGTTTTCTCTTTTATTCCGATGCAGCATTAAAGTATGATTATCTTTTTGGACATAAATCAGAGTAGCGTAAATTGTCAACTTAGCCCCAAGTATTCATTCTTTAATAAATATTCTTTTACGTAATCCGATACACCCACATTAATATCATAGATTGGATTAGTATATTTTTTTTCTCTTATCTTAAAAATATCCGCTTGAGTAAAATATTGATATTTTTCTCTAAGCTGTTCGGGCATATCAATAAACTCAATATTAACGGGCTTATTAAGTGCTTTAAAAATTGCCGTAACAAGTTCTACCCATGTTTGCGCATTGCCCGTTCCGATATTATATATGCCCCCGATATCACGATGCTTGAAGAAATGCAAAGTCATTTCTACGGCATCTTTTACATAAATAAAATCTCTTTTCTGCTTACCATCCTCATAATCAGGACGGTATGATTTGAATAAATTCACTTTACCTGTTTCTTGAATCTGACCAAATGCCTTATGTACCACACTCCTCATATCATCTTTATGATATTCATTTGGTCCATATACGTTAAAATATTTTAGTCCAACAACTTTATGTAGCAATTTATGTTTATAAAGCCAAGTATCAAGAAGATGCTTTGAATAACCATACATATTTAGAGGTCTTAAAGTATCAAGATCACTTTCATTATCGGAATAACCATTACTTCCATCCCCATAAGTGGCGGCGGAGGATGCATAAATAAACCGAATCTCGAGTTCCAAACAGTACTTTGCCAATTCTAATGAATACTTATAATTATTTGACATCAAGAAATCAGCATCTTTTTCAGTTGTAGCAGAGCAAGCACCAAGATGAAAAATTGTATCTATATCAAAAGGCATTGTTCTATCTAAAATCATTTCAATAAAATCAAACTTATCATAATAATCGACATAATTAAGACCGACTAAATTTTTCCATTTTTCATCTTTACCGAGTTCATCGACAATAATAATATTAGTATGACCAAGTTTATTAAGTCTCCATACGAGAGCACTTCCAATAAAGCCAGCGCCGCCTGTTACGACTATCATAATCTCTCCCTGATAATTTTAATTGAAAGGCAAATTAGCTATATTTGGCACTATTTACAAAATAGGTTATCTAAAAAATAAATATATGTCTCTTAAAAATCTACAAAGCATTTTAACTGAAAAAATATTGATTTTAGATGGTGCTATGGGGACAATGATTCAGCCCTATAAACTCGAAGAGAAAGATTTTCGAGGCGAATTATTTAAAGAGCACATGTTCGACCTTAAAGGTAATAATGATATTCTTAATCTTACCAATCCTTATATTATAAAAACCATCCATAGAAAATATCTCGAAGCCGGTTCTGATATAATAGAAACAAATACATTTAACAGCACTAGAATATCGCAAGCAGATTACGGTACTGAAGATTACGTATATAAATTAAATTTTGAAGCGGCTCGTCTTGCAAAAGAAGCGATCATAGAATTTACAAAAGGTAATCCCGAGATTCAAAGATTTGTTGCCGGTGCACTTGGACCTACAAATAAAACACTTTCTCTTTCTCCTGATGTGAATGATCCCGGATTTCGTGCAGTAGATTTTGATTATGTGCGCGAAGCTTATAAAGAACAGGCGAAAGGACTTATCGAAGGTGGAGCTGATATTTTATTGGTAGAAACCATCTTTGATACACTCAATGCTAAAGCTGCAATTTTCGGTATTACAGAAATTCAAGATGAACTTGGTACAAATTTACCTATAATGATTTCGGGAACGATAACAGACTTAAGCGGAAGAACTCTTTCGGGACAGACGACCGAAGCATTTTGGATTTCATTAGCTCACACAAAAAATTTATTAAGCATCGGACTTAATTGCGCCCTC
>Ga0172380_10003065_pt1 | contig 23928 bp, 26 predicted proteins | sample Leawe162metaG_FD_119747 | JGI IMG/M metagenome (GOLD analysis project Ga0172380, IMG submission 119747) | Leachate microbial communities from a municipal landfill in Southern Ontario, Canada - Leachate well 162 metaG | ecosystem: Engineered > Solid waste > Landfill > Unclassified | place...
TCCTTGCTCATCGTAGATATGGAAGGGTGTCCCGCCGAAATCCTGAATGATTTGTGGTAGTTGTGGAAAAAGACGTCTTTTAAAAGATTTGCTCATTGGCATGGCCTTGTGTTCCTTTCGTATAGTTTGATGTTTTGATAGAACGGTAAATACAGAAGGTTTTCTGATTTTCCTATTTCTGACAATACTTAAATAGTAAATATGTGTCAATAAGTTATTTTAGGAATATTTTATCTAGATATTCTTGCTATATATGCATTTTTCAATGTAAATGATATAGTTTTACCATATGAAATTAACTACAAAGATTTGGAAATTTTTTAAAAGTACGAAGACGATTATTGGTATTATTGTGATTATCGGTTTGATATTATTTTTTACGTTTAGGAATAATAATTCAGGACCAGAAATCTTTACACTTACTTCTGAAAACTTAGCCACAACAGGTATCACATTAGGAGGAACAGTTGTCGCTCAGGAAGAAGTGGATCTATCTTTTGAAATATCTGGACGAGTGTCACAAGTTGCTAAAAAAGCAGGGGAAGTTGTTGCTCAAGGAAATGTAATTGCAACTCTAGACACTGGCACTATTTCGGCTAATGTTTTAAAAGCACAAGCTGACTTGGACGCTGAAATTGCAAAACTAAATGAATATAAAACTCAAGAAGGGGTAGGTTCTACCGAGGTTGAATCAAAGAAAAACCAGCTAGTGCGAGAAATTCAAAATGCATATATTGTGAGTGAAGATGCTGTAAAAAATAAAACTGATCAATTCTTCAAAAATGCCGATGATCGGTTTCCTGAAATATACCTGTTGTTCGATGACTATAAATTAAGAGGAAAAATTAATGAGGCACGATACAATATTGGGCTCGTATTGAAAAAATGGAAAGTTCAATCAAATATGATTACTGCAAGTACGTATACTAGTCAGACAATAACTGATACAAAAAATAATGTTGCTCAAATTCAAACATACATAAATTTGGTTGCTTCAGCAGTGAATCAATTTGAGGCTAATCAGTCGTATCCTCAAGCTGCGATTGATAAATATAAGAGTGATGTGTCTATTGCACGAGCAAATCTTAACTCCGCATTATCTGATTTGATTAACGCTGACGAAGCTCTTCGAAGTACATCATCACAGATTCCGTATCAAGAAGCTCGAGTAAAGTCCGCACGAGCGACACTTCAAAACTATCAAGCTGAACTTGAAAAGGGTGTTATCAGGGCTCCGTTTAATGGTCTTATTACAAAACAAGATGCAAAAGTTGGTATGAGTGCAATGGGGGATCAAACTGTTGTTTCTATGATTTCTGATTCCAATTACGGAATTGATACTTATGTTCCTGAAATTTATATTGCTCAAATTAAGATTGGTAATAAAGCAAAGGTAACTCTTAATTCGTATGGATCAACTCAACTATTTGATGCTACTGTGACTTACATCGATCCAGCAGCTTCAGAGCGAGACGGTGTTGCTTCATATAAAGTCGAGCTTGTTTTTGATAACAATGACGAACGGATTAAATCAGGTATGACTGCTGATGTTGAAATATTCACAGAAGCCGTTAATCCTACTTTCTGGGTTCCCAATAATACACTTACAGATCAAGGAGGTGCTACATATGTAAAAGTAAAAAATGGAGAACTTGTTGAGTTAAGAAAAGTAGAAGTAGGAGAACGAAATCCAACTGAAACAGAAATTCTTTCAGGATTAATTGTCGGAGATCAACTTATTATTGAAGCACAAAAATAAAATATGTTTTGGCTTGATGTTAAAATTGCATGGTTTCTCGCAACTCGCCAAATAATGCGTTCTACAATTTGGACAACCCTTTTGATTATTGGTGTTATGACACTTACATTTTTGAACTTGGTTGTTGTGAGTGGAATTCTTGTAGGATTGATTGAAGGTTCAGTCCAAGCAAATAAAAACTATTATACGAGTGATGTGATTGTTTCAAAATTGGAACAAAAAGAGTTTATTGAAAATACTAGTGCAGTTATTTCTCAAATTGAACAAACACCGGGTGTTCGTGCATACTCGGCTCGATACCTTGATGGTGTTACAGTAGAAGCTAATTATAAAACGCGAACAGACGATCGTGTAAAACCTGATACTGCAGGAGCTCAAGCTGTAGGGATTGACCCAATTCAAGAAAATGAACTTACTCAACTCTCAAAATTCGTTGTAGAAGGAGAATATCTAAAACCGGATGATTACGATAAAGTTTTAATGGGTGCATACCTACTTAAAAAATATTTACCAATCGACTCTCCTGGATTTGCTGCTCTAGAAAATATTGGTCCTGGTACAAAAGTAAAAATTTCTTTTGGAAGTACAACACGTGAATTTATTGTGAAGGGAATTTTGAAATCAAAAGTGGATGAAATAACCACACGTGTTTATTTTGTTGATTCTCAATTACGAGGACTAATAGGACGAGAAGATTTTAATGTTGATGAAATTTCAATTGCTGCAAATACTGGTGTTGATCCAAATGAAATTACTCGAAGACTTAAAGCTGGAGGGGTGGGTGATGTTGCGAAGGTTCAAACGTTTTCTGAAGCGGAACCAAAGTTTCTTAAAGATATTAAAGCTACATTTGCATTGCTTGGAAACGCAATTTCTTCTATCGGTCTTGCTGTAGCTTCTATTACTGTGTTTATTGTGATCTTCATTAACGCGATTACTCGTCGGAAATTTATCGGTATTGCTAAAGGTATCGGTATTAGTGGAAGATCAATTGAACTCTCATACGTAATGCAATCATTTTTCTATGCTATTTGTGGTTCTGTAATTGGAGTTGTTCTTGTGTATGTGTTTTTGGTACCTTATTTTGCATCTCATCCGATTAATTTTCCATTCAGTGACGGTATTCTAGTGGCTCCAATAAATGGAACAATTATCAGACTAAGTTTATTAATTGGTATTACAATGATTGCTGGATATATTCCTGCACGAATGATTGTTCGAAAGAATACCCTTGATTCAATATTGGGACGATAATATAAATAATATGATTGAAGTAAAAAATTTAATAAAAACATATAAGGATGGAGCAGTTGAAACTCATGTTTTGAAAGGAATTAATTTTTCTGCTAAAGAGAAAGATTTCGTAGCTATTATGGGGCGTTCTGGAGCTGGAAAGAGTACGCTCTTATATCAAATGAGTATGTTAGATGACCCTACAAGTGGTGAAATAAAGATTGATGGAGTTAATGTATTAAACTTGCCTCAAAATAAGAGATCGGCGTTCCGTCTTAAAGAGCTTGGATATGTGTTTCAAGATTATGCACTGTTGCCAGATTTAACTGCACTTGAAAATGTTGCGCTACCGCTTTTGATGAAAGGGGAGTCAAAAAAGAAAGCATATGCTCACGCAAAAGAAATGCTTGAAAAAGTAGGTCTAGGTAACCGAATTAATAATGTTCCTTCAAATCTTTCGGGAGGAGAACAACAACGAGTATCGGTTGCTCGTGCTATCGTGCATAAACCAAAAATTCTTTTTGCTGATGAGCCTACTGCTAATTTGGATAACGTTTCTTCTGAACAAGTGATGAGTATTTTTATTGAACTTAACAAACAAGGGCAAACTATTATTATGGTTACTCATGAAGATGAATATGCAAAAGCAGCAAAGCGCATTGTTCGTCTGGATGATGGAAAAATAATAAGTGATGAAGAAAATTAAATCTATATATCCTAAAATTAGTTCTTTTGAGGAGGTCTCCAGAATAGTTGTTCAAGAATTGGATTCCGAGCATTTTTGATTAGTTTTTTACCATAACGTATTCCTTCTTTTTTACATTTGTTTTGTATTTTTTGATTCTGATATGAACATGTATCTCCTGTGTAATATGCCCCTAAACATACACTGTTGTAATACAAAAAAACAGATCGAAGCCAAAACGGAGGGAATGCAAAAAAAAGAATTTTCTGTGCCCAACTTGGAGTTCCTCCAGAAACTAAGAAATATGTTTTTAAATAGTGGAGCAGTCCTGTTGGTTGAGATATAATATTTTTTTGGTTCAGGTCAAGAGTGAAGAATCGTATTCGATCAATAAAGTTTTTGAGATGTGCAGGAACTGAGAAATTGTATGTTGGAGTAGCGATTACAAGTCCTTGGGAGTTTTTAATTTTTTCAGTTAATTCTTCAAATGCTGTTTCATGTTCCTGTGGACCTGTTCCATTTTCAAAACAATAAGGATCAATTTGAATACTGTCTATGTAAATTTTTTCAACAATTATATTTTCATGCGTTCGCAGTCCTTCAATAAAAGAATCGAGCATCGTATCAGAATTTCTTCCATGTGAAGGTGAACAAGAGAGGGCTATTACTTTTGGATTTAAATGTTTCATTAGAATCAGTATACTAGTCTTGGATAAAAAGAAAAAGATGCATGTGTTGAAGATGCATCTTTTCAGGGTTGGAGTTGAAAATTGTGTTTGCTCGTATATTCTTTGATTGCTTTTGTAAGTTGTTTGAGGTTTTTTGAATATATACGAAATTCCTGACTGTAACGGCTTCCGCAAATTTTCACAAAGAGACACGCTGGTTCCTCTTTGATTTTAATTCGTCTTACGCCGTTACTTTTTGAAGAACTTATGAATCCGAGCATGATTTTACTGACGATTTCCAGGGTGTGGATGAATTCAATAAGATCAGATGCTGGTTCGATGACAGTGCTGTGTTTGCCACTGTATTTACCACCTTTATATTTTTTCATTTGCTCAAAAATACAATTAATTACTTGATAAGTCAATGTATGTTTTAACAAATTACCATTTGATTTATTGCTCTATTTTGGTATTATTTCCTTACATTCCAAAAAGAATGAACATTCCCCTGTAGCTCAGCGGTAGAGCAATCGACTGTTAATCGATTGGCCGCAGGTTCGAATCCTGCCGGGGGAGCATAAAAATAAAGAGTCCAATACGAAAGTGTTGGGCATTTTTATTTTTAGCTTCATCTACAGGATTCGAAAGACGGAGGCCTAGGGTCCCAGTGTCTGAAAGACCTGGGATGGCCGAGTCCGGGTCGCGGAAATTTTTGAAAAAAATTATGTGTGACCGAATCCTGCCGGGGGAGCAAACATTGACATGTATAGATTATGTGTCTATCATGTGTCACAGACTGTCACTAAGAGAAACCCTCTGCAGTTCACCACTAAAAACAATCAGGTAAAGAAAGGTCCTACCACCAAAACATGAAAACGCTATTTTTGACTTGGCTTGCTGCCAAGATCGAAGCAACTCCAGAAGCCGTCGACACGAAAACTCCGATCGAGGAGGGTGAGCAGAGTTTAGGAGTAATGTCCGAAGCTCTCAAGATCCTCTTTACCGTTTACGATCGTGAAGTCGAGGACTTCTTTCGCATCAACGAAGAACACAAGGCCAAGCATCGAGAAGGCGTACCGCCCCTAAAGGAGGAGTGTCTTGCTGTTCATGCGGACCTTGAGGTTCGTTCTAACCGCTTGAAGACTCTTGGTTCAATCGTTTGGCAGGAGGTGAATGAAGAATTCGGCAACGGCACAGAGCTCGGCAATGTAGGATTCCGTCAAGGTTTCCAAATCGTCAAATGCCCAGAGCCTAGCGGGAAGGTCTTTACTTCCGTTGAGATCTCTGTCACAAGCGATCTTCCTCCAGAACTCAGGAGGTTCCTTGGCGTCGAGAACGAACCTTCTGAGCCTAAGGGCTTCTTCAGGAGATTGTTTTGTCGCAAAAGGTGACTTCCAATGTTCGTTAGAGCCCGCAACCATTCCGGTGGTTGCGGGTTTTCTGTTTTATAATAAAAAATAATATCCCACTATTTCAATGTGGGTGTATAATAAAATTATGAACATATTCAAAACGTTTACTATGAACTGGTGGCAAATTGGGATTTTTAAATTATCACTTGCATCAATTGGAATTATCCTAGGTGTGTATTTTCAAGAATTTTTTATCAAGTATATTTTATTGGTTGGAATTATATTTGTTCTCTCTACTCTGTATACTTTGATTTTGTGGCTTAGACAATAGACTTTTCTATTTATACAAAACCCTACTATCTACTCAAAAGTAGAGTGTTATAATATGAACAAATAGATTCTTTCATTACAAAATTAAAAATTATTTTTTATGTCAATGCCGATTAACCTTATTCTGGTTCGTCATGGTGAGTCAGAAGGAAACCTTGCTATTGCTCGTTCAAAGCAAGGTGATAATAGCGCGTACTCTGAAGATTTTAGAAATCGTCATAGTTCTCTATGGAGACTTTCTGAAAAAGGAAAAGAGCAAGCACATATTACAGGAGACTGGCTCAAATTACATGCAAAAGACGTTTCTTTTTTTCGTTGCTATACATCTGAATATGTACGAGCGATGGAGACAGCGGCATTATTAAATATTACAGATGCACAGTGGTATCCCGATTTTTATTTACGAGAAAGAAATTGGGGTGATTTAGATAGGTTAAGTGTAAATGAACGAGAAGAAAAATTCTCTCAATCAATGAAAGAGCGAACAATCGAACCTTTTTATTGGACTCCTCCAAACGGTGAATCTCTTGCAGATGTAGGGCTTCGAGTCGACCGCCTATTTCAAACACTTCACAGAGAGTGTGAAGGAAAGAGCGTGATTATTGTTTGCCATGGTGAAATCATGTGGATGATTAGAGCTCGTCTTGAAAGACTTACCCAGGAAAAGTTTAGAGAATTGGATGCATCGCAAGATCCAAAAGATCATATTAATAACTGTCAGGTCCTGTGGTATACCCGTCAAAATCCAGAAGATGAATATGATATACGACCATATTTAAGTTGGATGAAATCAGTATGTCCTTGGGATGAAACGCGTTCAAGTAATGAATGGAATCTTATAAAACGTCCAAAATTTTCAAATGAGGACTTGTTGGCTCGAGTAGAAAAAATAGAACCTTTGGTTAAATAACTAAGTATTTTCTTGCTCTTAAGGCTGTTTTTTCGTACACTGCCTGTATATGAAAATAAAAAAAGCTATCTTTGTTAAGGGGATTGTAAAAGGAAAAGACTCTTGGAATCCTGAAGTTCCACAGGTTGCTTTTTATGGTCGCTCAAATGTAGGTAAATCTTCAAGTGTGAATGCACTTTTAAATAATGGTTCTCTTGCAAAAACGTCCGGAATGCCAGGAAAGACAAAAGAAATAAATCTTTTCAATATTAATGATAATTTGTATTTTCTCGATTTGCCTGGATATGGATTTGCTCGTGGCTCTCAAAAAGATAAAGAAAAACTTCAAGAACTTATCTTGTGGTTTATTGTTGATACTCATGTAGATAATCGAACCCATGTAATGGTGATCGATTCAAAAGTTGGTCTTACAGATTTGGATAGAGCAACACTAGATTTTTTGTATCGAACTAATGAAAGAATTATTATCTTGCTCAATAAAATTGATAAATTAAATCAGAAAGAATTTTCAAAAGTGTTTAATGGAACACGAAAAGAAGTCGCAGGAATTGTTGAGCTCATTCCTTTTTCTGCTAAAACAAAAAAAGGAGTTGTTGAGTTCTGGAAAACTATCGAAAATAAAACAGTCTAAATTTATATGTACATTCATGTACGAATAAAAACAAAACAGAAGAGCGAATCAATTATTCAAATTTCTGATTTAAAATATGAAGTGTGTGTAAGAGAAGAGGCAAAACAAAATCGTGCCAATACAAGAATGCTTGAGATTTTATCCTTATATTTCAATACAAAAAAAGTAAAAATTGTTTCAGGACACCATTCTCCTTCAAAGCTTATTTCGCTTGAAGTTGCGGAATAGACTATTTAAGAGGTGTGCTATAATTAAAGGGTATGATCAATATAAACATCAAAAGTACAAACTTTCATATGACTCCTGATATTCAGGACTATATTACTAGCAAAATGTCTTCAGTAGAGAAATTTTTACAAGTTCAAGCTGATGAAGAAATGCTTGTAGATTTTGAAATAGAAAAATCAGCTCACCACAAAAAAGGTGATGTGTTTCGAGCAGAGGCGAATTTCAGATTAAAAGGAATTATGCATCGAGGAGAAGCAACTGAGTCAGATGTTCGGACTGCAATTGATAACGTAAAAGATCAAATAGAAAAACAAATTCGACGTTCAAAAACTCGAAGATTTGAATTGTTTGAGAGAGGTGCACGAACAATTAAAAAAATGTTAAGAAAAAATAACAATGACTAGATTTTGGCAAATTTTTGCACTCGTTGGTGCGGTATTATTTATAATAATTTTATTTAGTATGGTTAAGAAATCAGATGACACGCAAGAATCAGTGGTGAGTGGAACACAAAAACAATTAAATACAGATATTACTACTGCTGTATTTACTACAAATCAAGGTCAATTCACTATAGAATTTGATCATGACAAAGCTCCAAATACAGTTTCAAACTTTATTACACTTGTTCAGCAAACACCAGGGTTTTTTGATGGACAACGGTTTCACCGAGTAATTGAAGGATTTATGATTCAAGCAGGGGATCCAAATTCAAAGGATGTCGCAAAAAAAGCATTATGGGGAACAGGTGGACCAGGATATATGTTTGCAGATGAATTTTCTGATTTAAGTAATGTGGCCGGAACTATCTCAATGGCTAATGCAGGACCTAATACAAACGGAAGTCAGTTTTTTATCAACGTAAATGATAATATTTTCCTTAACGGAAAACACGCTGTGTTTGGTAGAGTAATTGCTGGAATGGATGTGGTTATGAAAATATCTAAGGTAGAAACAGATCCAAGTGATAAACCACTTGAAGATGTGATTATCGAAAAGATAGAATTGAAATAAAACTAATTTAAAAAGGCGCCCGAAGGGCGCCTTTTTAAATTAGTTGTGTGAAGATAAGTACCCATTTTTAAAACTTTCAAAATCCATAGAACCTTTTCCTTCAGGAACTACTTTATCAATTACGAAACCTGACTGAGCATCAAAGTGTGCTAATTCAATTTTTACTCGGATTTGCTTATCTTGTTTTTTGATGAAAAAGAATAATCCAGGCCACGGTGTAAGTGCAAGATATTTTAGGTAAGTTATATAGTCTTTATTCTCTAATTCAATGTGTCCGTCTTCTTTTTGAACCATTTTTGTAAATGTGGCCTGTGTATGATCTTGTGGTTGAGGAGAAATTTCTTTGGCAAGGAAAGGTTCTATTGTTTGAGCTAGCATTGTCCCTCCAAGTTCAGCAAGAGTATCATGCACGATTTTTTTTGATGTCGGCCATTCTTCAAAAGTGTGTTTTTCTTGTTTTAAAATTGGACCATGATCCATCATGTAGTCCATTAACATAATAGTTACACCAGTTTCTTTTGTATCGTTTAGAATTGCTGTTTCAATGGGTGATGCTCCTCGATAGTGTGGAAGCAAAGATGGATGAACATTGAAGCATCCATGGACTGGAATATCAAGGATTTTTTGTGAAATAATTTTTCCATATGATGCAACGACAAAAAAATCAAACGTTGAATATTCATAAAAGACAGAAGAAGTTAGTTTTTCAGGAGTAAGTACTTTAATATTTTTTTCAATACAAAATTCTTTTAGCGGAGTAGGGGTGAGAACCAATTTCCTTCCTTTTGGTTTGTCTGGTTGAGTAACACAAACAGTAGGAATAAACCCATTCTGCATAAGTTTTTCTAAGACTATGATGCTAAATTCATCGCTTCCAAAAAAGGCAAAAGTATACATATTTAATCTATTTCAACTTCTTTTAAATCACGAGCATGGTCAACAAACAATATTCCATCAAGATGTTCAATTTCATGTTGAAAGATTTGAGCAAGGAGCCCTTTTCCTTCTTGAATAAATTGCTTTCCTTTTTCGTCAAAAGCCCGAACAGTTACTCGACTTGAACGTTTTGTTTTTCCGTACCACCATCTACATGAGAGACATCCTTCCTCCATATTTTTTTTATCTTTAGAACGTTTAATGATTTCAGGATTAATGTAGACAAGAGGAACAACAATTCCTGTATCAAAAATTTGAGGCGACACAATAAAGGCTCGTTTCGAATATGCTATTTGTGGTGCTGCAAGAGCGACTCCATCTTTTTGAGAAGCAAGAGCCTCAAACATTTCTTTGACCATTGTCTGAACTTCTGTACTTTGTATAGAAGAAAGAGCGATCGGTGGTGCGATTTTTCTGAGAACAGTATCATCTTGTTGTACGATTTTTTTCATGGTTTAAAAAATATTGTCTGCTTGTATTACTACTTTAATATATTGTGGCAATGCTCTCAACTTTTCTACAAGAGACTTTTGTGGCCAAGCACTTGTTTCCATTCTAATAAGTAGTCCATATGTTACCTTATTTTTAGTACTTTGTGTCAAAATGGGGTAGTCAAATACTTCATGTTCGTTTAGGAATTTTTTAATTAAACCTACTTCTTCCAGAACTCTTTTAGGCTCTCCTTGAAGACTTAGCTTAATCATAAGTGAATATGGTGGGTAATTATACACTTTTCTTTCTTTTAGTTCTGCCCGTATAAATTCTTTAATGTTGCCTGTATGTGCATAATTTATAATTGGAGATTCTGCATTCCGTGTTTGAAGTATAAAAGTTTTTGAAGCAAGTGATTTTGCTCGAAGTAAGTTAGTCAAAATTCGCTCATGAATACTAAAGTCTGGAATTGAAAACATACTATCGATCGATACAATTCCAATATGTTCAATTTCTTCTTTCAGATAAAGAAGTGCCATTTCAGTTCCTATAAGAATTGAACCAGGAGTATTATAAAAATCCTCAATCAATTTCTTCGCTTGTTTTTGGGTTGTAACTTTATCGCTATTGAAAACAAAAACAACTGATTCTGGAAAATTATTTTTAACATGCTCTTCAATTGAGTCTGTTGCGATGCCAAGTGTTTTGAGTCTCCATCCTCCACAGTGAGCACAGAGTTCTCCTGCGTGTCTTTTTTCATTACATCTGTGACATAAAAAATGATTATCTCGTTGGGTCGCATCTTTGCCGTGTAGCACCATAGGTGAAGCACAGTTGTTGCAAGTAACTGTGTGTCCACAATCCATACATACAATAGTTGGTGCAAGACCTTTTCGTGCACACAACAAAACGGCATGCTCACTATCTTCGTGTGCCGTTTTTAACATTTCGAGCATCTCTGGAGAAAACACTGAGAACTCATCTCCTTTGGTATGCTCTCTTGAATTCATTGGTATGACAAAAGATTGGGCAGTTGTAAGTGTTCTAAATTTAAGGGGAGAATACTCATGCATTGTGAACTGTTCGATTTTAATATGACTTTCGAGCCGTAAGATTAAATCTCCAACAATCAATCGGGCGCCAAGATTTTTTGCATACATCTCAAGAAGGATTCGATAGTCGATATATGGACTTGATTGATTTTTATATAAACGTGAAGACTCTTTTTCAATTACAACAGACCCTATCTTTGAAAGAGGAATAAATGCGTAGTGTCCAGTCGCTACCACTAAGATCGGTTTTGGGTTTTTTAGTGCAGAGTTCCAAGATTCAGTTAGTGTTGTTTTTTTGACTTGGCTCGAGAAAAGATATGATTGTTCTTGAATCCCTTTCGACAATTCTTTAAATGCATACTCACTGTCTTCGATTGTAGGACAGACAAGGAGCACAGACTTCTTTTTTGCAAACTCTTCTCGAATTAATCTTTTGTAACTTGAGTATCTTTCTTGATCTGGTTCTTGGATTGCGTATTGTTCAGTTGAGTTTTTGATTGCAATTGTATCTGTGTGAGGAATTTTAAATGCATTGATATCTTTCAGAACAAATTGAGGAACAATCACGGTACTAAGAGCACCGATTGAACTGGCATAAAATTCCTGAGCATCAGTAAGTGTTCGTACGAGCGCTGTATTAAAGATGGTCTCTTTGTAAATAGACTTTATTTTTTTGAGACTAAAATCAGCTTGTTTGATATCTGACTTTGTATGTTCTGCACTTTGAACATCTATTACAAAGCCTTGATGGATAGTATTTCTAATTTCAAAAGTAACGATATTTCCAATAGATACATCTTTTGTCGTGAAATAGGTGAGATATTCAGTTCGAAACCCTTTCTTGAAAGGGACTACTTTGAGGATGTTCATATATTGTTTCTATCATTTTTTGACCTAAATATAAAGGGATAATGAAAAAGGCATACCTGGGGGGATAGGTATGCCTGCGGTCGGGGGACCGTTTTGAATGGGTTAGGCCATTCTGCTTTTTTCTTTGACCGGAGGCCAGCCTTCATCGCCTCGTTGTGTGAGGAGATTCTGTTGGACTTTAATGGTCTGGAACTTGAATGATGGAGCGCCATTCTTCTTGTTGAAGAAGTGAACACTGCAGGCAATCAAGCCGATTAATGATGCGACCGTAAGGGCTAACATCAAGGCGTCAAGCTTTGAGTCGAGGATCTGAAGCGTTTTGTCGATTGTAGGGTGCATGAGTCTGTCGGTTGTGGGTGAAGGGAAGTCGTCTCAACGTGAGGTAACTTCTTAATATATAATAACATATATATCGTAAAAAGTCAATCAATTTATTTTATCTTCAAAATGACATATAGTATACCTACATGGGATTTTTTACACCAAAACTAGGTATTGATTTAGGGACTGCTAATACGCTTGTATTTATTCCTGGAAAAGGAGTAGTGCTTAATGAGCCTTCTGTTGTTGCTATTTCTGAAATTGATAACAAAATTCTCGCTGTTGGAAACGAAGCTAAGGATATGGTTGGACGGACACCAGAAAGTATCGTTGCATATCGACCAATGCGAGATGGGGTTATTGCTGACTATCGTGTAACTGAAGCTATGCTTAGATATTTTTTTGGGAAGTCACTCAGTAAGTGGAATCTGTTTAAACCAGAGGTGATGATTTCTGTACCTGCCGGTATTACATCAACTGAACGGCGGGCTGTAATTGAGGCTGCTATGAAAGCTGGTGCCAAGAATGCATATATCGTAAAAGAACCTATCCTTGCGGCTATTGGAGCGGGTATACCTATCTATGAAGCGCACGGACACATGATTGTAGATATTGGTGGAGGTACAACTGATGTTGCGGTAATCTCGCTCGGAGGAATTGTGGCATGTACATCTGTTAAGTGTGCAGGTGATCGAATTGATCAATCAATTATCGACTACATCAAAAAAACATTTAATCTTGCTATTGGAGACAAGACTGCAGAACAAGTTAAACGAGATGTTGGATCGGCTGTACTACTTGAAGATGAACTCGAGATGACTATTAAAGGTAGAGACTATCTATCAGGACTTCCTCGTTCAACTACAGTGAAGACAAATGAAATTGTAAAAGCAATCAGTAAAGATTTGAAAGAAATGATTAAAGCTATTAAGACTGTATTACAAGATACTCCGCCAGAACTTTCTTCAGATATTATTGATAGAGGAATTATTATGACAGGAGGAACTTCTCAACTTCGAAACCTTACAGAACTTGTGTATCGTAAAACAGGTGTAAAAGCTATTCTTGCAAAAGATGCACTTTACTGTGTAGCCAAAGGAACTGGTGTTGCTATTGATCACCTTGATACCTACAAAAAAAGTATCATCGCAAAACGATAATATGTTACAAACTATTTCAAAAGAGAATTTGCATCATACAAACATCTGTATTGGGAATCGAGCAGAGATTATTTCAGATATAGATACCCTTATTTCAACCTTTGTAGATAACACCAATCATATTGAACGACTTATATATGAATATGATAAATTTTTAATTGCTGATGCGCGACATATCTTTTCTGTTCATCTACATAAGACAGCAAAAGATTCGATGCAGATTATTGGAATCGCATTCAATGCGACAAATAACGAAAGTCAAAACAGTCTTTTGAAGATGCTTGAGGAGCCGCGAGCAAACACATATTTCTTTTTGATTATTCCAAGTAAGAAAATTATTTTAGATACGGTTTTGTCCCGTGCACAAGTTTTTGAATATAAAAAAGAAATTGAGATTTCAGAATCAACCAAAAAATTTATTACCGCAACATCTGCAAAACGCTTGGAGATGGTTAAAAAAATGCTAGATGAACTAAAAGCTGAAAAAATTACGAAACAAAACATCATTGAATTTATAGAAGAAATAGAAAAACATGTACACGTAAAAAAAGACATGACACTTTTGAAGAGAATTTTAGAAATAAAAGAATATTTAAAGGATCAGGGCGCCTCGGTAAAACAATTACTTGAATATATTGCTGTGGAAATTTGATACTTGCACTTTTTAAAAAGGAGAGTAGTATCAGATATGGGTGTACGCCTTTTGCTCACACAGTGTTCCCTTCGGGAGCGTGCTGGTTGAGAAGCATCATGGAAAGCGGCGACGAGCCCAGGAGTCCTGTTGCAGTTTTATCGGTCCTAATCTTTTCCGGGGGGGGAAGACAGGATAGAAAAACTGCAACAGGCTCTTTCTTTTTTATATGGGGTTAGATATCAATTGGGGTATCTAACCCTAGTCTTTGTTATTTTGATATATATCGTGTAAAATCGTGTATATGCAAGAAATAATCAAAACACTCAAAATAAAGTCGGATGAAGTAAAAACATGGTTAGCTAAAGAGTTGTCATCACTGAGAACTGGACGAGCAACTATTGTTATTCTGGACTCCGTATTTGTTGAATCATATGGTTCAAAGGTTCCTGTTAACAACGTTGCTACAATTAATATCGAAGATGCAAAAACTATCCGTATTACTCCATGGGACAAAGGTGTACTTAAAGACATTGAACAAGGAATTCAAAAAGCCGATCTTGGACTTTCTGTGACTTCAAATGGTGTTGATGTCCGAGTTATTTTTCCGGACCTTACAACTGATACTCGTTTGAATCTAGTAAAACAAGGATACAAAAAAGTTGAAGAAGCAAAAGTGTCTGTTCGAAGTGAACGTTCTGATGCAATAAAAAAACTTGAAGCATTTGCAAAAGAGAATTCAATTTCAGAAGATGATGTAAAGCGGTCAAAAGACGAGATTCAAAAAGTTATAGACGCAGCTGTTGCAGAATTCGACACCATGGGGGCATTAAAAGAAAAAGAAATCACTACACAATAATATGTCCATCATAATTTTTATCCTTGTTCTCAGTTTACTTATTTTTATACATGAATTAGGGCATTTTCTTGTGGCCAAAAAATCAGGTATCAGAGTTGACGAATTTGCAATTGGATTTCCTCCAAGACTTTTTTCTTTTACAAAGGGAGGAACACGATATGCTCTCAATCTTATTCCGTTTGGGGGGTATGTAAAAATCTTTGGAGAAAGTCCAGAAGATGGTGCTACTGAAAAGACAGCAACCGACAGTATGATTAATAAACCAAAATACACTCAAGCATTGGTTCTTGTTGCTGGAGTTGTGTTTAATATGCTTCTTGCTTGTTTTATTTTCTTTTTGTTATTTATAAGAGGGGTTGAATTCGATGCAACACTTGTTCCATACGCAAGTGAACCATCAGAGGTTCGAGTACAATATGTTGTTGAAAATTCAATAGCTCAAAGTTCAGGTATTATGACAAACGACACAATTGATTCTGTTCGTGTTGTTGACGGTCCTGTTATTACTGAAAATACAGAAATTCTCAAAGCTCTTTTTGCAGAAAAAAAAGAGGTTACAACAATTACTCTAAATAATGCAGAAAAAGGAGAGTATCAAGTTACTCTAAGTCCAGAAAACCCAGATACAAAATTTGGTCTTTCACTTTCTGATTCTGTGTATATTAAAACAAACCCAATCAAAGCTTCGTGGTATGCGTTTCTTGCAAGCGGTCACATGGCAAAATTAACAACCGTTGGACTCTTTGAGTTCTTTGGAAAACTGTTTACCGGAAATGCTAACTTTAAAGAAGTTGCTGGCCCTATTGGAATTGTCGGTCTGGTAGATCAAGCAGCTCAAAATGGTTTAAATGAAATACTGTTGCTAACAGCAATTATCTCTATCAACCTTGCGGTACTCAATATGATGCCGTTTCCTGCACTTGATGGTGGACGACTTGTAATTGTTGCCGTTGAAGCTATTAGAAGAAAAGATCTTGATTATCAAAAAGTAGCTATCGTAAACCTTCTTGGTTTTGTTCTTCTGATTTCGTTGATGCTCTTACTTACGTTCCATGATATTAAGAATTTATTTAATTAAACATATATGAGACTTTCACACGTTTTTACAAAGACAAAAAAAGATTCACCAAAAGATGAAACATCACTAAACGCACAGCTTCTAATTAAAGCTGGATATGTTCACAAAGAGATGGCGGGGGTATATTCATTATTACCTTTTGGTTTGAAAGTGAATGAAAAAATAAAAACAGTTATCCGAACTCACATGGATAAAATCGGGGGACAAGAAATTCATATGTCTGCACTTCAAAATCCTGAGATATGGAAAGCTTCTAATCGTTGGGATGATAAAGTCGTTGATAACTGGTTCAAGACAAAACTCAAAAACGATACAGAGCTAGGTCTTGGATTTACTCACGAAGAAGCAATTACTTCAATGCTTAAACAACATGTGAACTCATATGTTGATTTACCTGTCTTTACATATCAATTTCAACAAAAATTCAGAAATGAACTTCGAGCAAAATCAGGATTAATGCGAGGACGAGAGTTTGAAATGAAAGATCTATATTCATTTTGCAAAACAGAAGATGAACAAAAAGCATTTTTTGAAAAAGCCAAAGAAGCATATGTATCTATCTATAAAAACTTAGGTCTTGGAAATTCTGTGTATGTAACATATGCAAGTGGAGGAGTTTTTTCAAAGTACTCAATTGAATTCCAGGCAATATCAGATGCTGGTGAAGATACTATTTATGTTGATGAAGAAAAAAAGATTGCAATTAATAAAGAAATATTTTCTGATGAAATCTGTGCTGAATTTGGAATCGATCCAAAAAAAGTAGTAGAGAAAAAATCTATTGAAGTTGGAAATATCTTTAATCTTGGGACACGGTTTGCTGATGCTCTCGAACTTACATATACAGATGACAAGAACCAAAGTCAAAAAGTTTGGATGGGATCTTACGGAATTGGAATTGGAAGATTAATTGGAACTATTGCTGAATTGTATGCGGATGATGCAGGACTTGTATGGCCAAAAGAAGTTGCTCCGTATCAAGTGATTGTAGTTGCTTTGCAAGATGATAGGGAAGTTCAAGATGAAGCTGAAAAAATATATCTTGCCTTACAAAAAAATGGAACAGAAGTTTTGTTTCATGATAAAAAAGGACAAGTAGGGGAAAAGCTTGCAACAGCAGATATGCTAGGTATTCCAACTCAAATTATTGTGAGTAAAAAAGCTCTTACTGAGGGTAAATTTGAGATAAAAGACCGAAAAACCAAACAAGTGACTTATAAGACCTTTTTTGATATTGTGGAAGGAGACCTACGGGGCTAATTAAACTATTTCATGAAAAAGCTTGTTATTAACTTGTTAAAAAAAGTAAAGAATTTAAACTACCTGTTTTCGGGTGATTTGGGTATCGATTTAGGAACTGCTAATACGCTTGTATATGTCCCTAAAAAGGGTGTGATTGTAAATGAACCATCTGTTGTGGCGGTGAACCAAAAGACAGGGCAAGTCGTTGCTGTGGGTATTGAAGCCAAGAGAATGCTTGGAAGAACACCAGCCCACATAACAGCTATTAGACCTCTTGTTGACGGAGTGATATCTGATTTTGAAGTAACTGAAGAAATGATCAGTTATCTTATGAGTCGTGCCCAAAAAGATAGCAAAAGTTACTTTGGACCACGAGTTGTTGTTGGTGTGCCTTCTGGTATTACAAACGTAGAATCACGAGCTGTTCGAGATGCTACATATAATGCTGGTGCACGAGAAGTTCACATTGTTGAAGAACCGATGGCTGCTGCTATCGGAATTAAACTACCGGTTCATGAACCTGTTGGAAACATGATTATTGATATCGGGGGAGGAACTTCTGATATTGCAGTTATTTCTTTGGGTGGAATTGTTCGATCAAAAAATCTCAAAATCGCGGGAGATAAATTGAACGAAGATATCATGGGATATATTCGAACTGAATTCAAAATTCTTGTTGGAGAAAAAACTGCAGAGGATGTGAAAATTGCAATCGGAAGTGTTCTTCCTCAAAAAGAAACTTTAGAGGCTGCTATTAGAGGTCGAGATCTTGTTACAGGATTGCCACGAGAAGTGATTGTTACTGATTCTGATATCCGAGAAGCGATTGCTCATTCAATTGCTTCACTTATTGAATCAACAAAAGAAGTACTCGAATCCACTCCACCAGAAATTCTTTCTGATATTATGAAAAGAGGAATTCACTTAGCAGGAGGAGGGGCTTTGATTAAAGGTCTTGCTGAACTACTTCAAGAAGAGCTTGAAATTCCTGTGTATGTTGCACATGAGCCTCTAACTGCAGTTGCACGAGGGACAGGAATGATTCTTGAAAATATGGATAAATTCCAAGATGTATTAATTGCACGAGAAGATGACTTACCGCCAAAGAAATAAAAAAAGATATGTTGGTACAAAAATCATCCTTGGATGTATTGTACTTACAATAGTTTTGAGATTATTTGGTATTAATATAACGGATGGTGTTTTAAAAAACTCTTTTAATTATGTTGTAGATTCAAAACTTACTTTATTTGCCCCGCTCAAAAATACACTCGTGTATTTTCAAAGTAAAAACAAATTAGAAGAAGAAAACAAAAAACTCAAGGAAGAATCTATTTCCCTAAAGTTAAACTCTCTTACAAATCAAACTGTAAATCAAGAATTTGATGCATTCAAAAATCAATTTGGAAGTGGTGCTCAAACAAATACAACTCCAATTAAAGTTATATTAAAACCTCCATTTATGCCGTTTGATATTATCCGAGTAGGTGGAAATCTTGAATCATATACTGAAGGTAATTTGGTATTTTATCAAAATGTAGTAATCGGTTCTGTTATTGAAAAAACTAATCGATACGCAAGCGTGGAGCTATTTTCTACACCAGGAAAAGTAATACCTGCTTCGATTAAGGGTACACAATTTGAAGCTAAGGGACTTGGAGGGGGAAGATACATGATGGAAGTTTCAAAAGATTTTGATGTGAAAGAAGGTGATGCGATTGTGTATCCACACGAACAAATAATCTTGTTAGGGGTTGTTGGGCAGATTGAATCAAACGAGGAAGACTTGTTTAAGAAAATATATTTTAATACTCCGGTTGCATTAAGTTCAATTTCTTATGTAACTATCGGAATCCAAGCATATGAACAAACTGAATCTACTAATTAGAATATTGTCTATAATTGCACCATTTTTCTTTCCTTGGTGGGCTGTTTTGGTATTAGTGTTGGCTACACTTTCTTTATATGATAATTATTATGAAATTATCATAATAGGACTAATATGTGATGTCTTATATGATTCATCACAGACTTTTTTTGGTTTATATGCGTTTACTATTATTGGTTGCCTTTTGTTTATCATCGGACAACAAATCAAGAAAAGACTTATAATGTATTAACATGTTTAGATTTTTTAAAAGGTATAAAAATAGAAAGTATACAGATTATGGTATTGACCCTGATGAGATTTTTTTAGATTCTGCAAACTTAATGAATTTTAATACTGATCAGTTTGAAGGGCGAATTGATAAACCGATTTCAAAACGAGCACTTGGAATTTTATACATTTCTTTTCTTGTTATTTTTACAGGACTTTTATATAAAGTTTTTTTATTACAAATTGTGCGTGGAGAACAAAACTATCATTTAAGTGAAAACAACCGATTGCGGGAAACTGTTATCTTTGCAACACGAGGGAATGTATACGATAGAAACGGTGTACCTGTTATTTGGAATGAACCACAAGCTGAAGGAGCTGATTTTGCTAAACGAGTGTATTACGAACAAGATGGTTTGTCTGGTTTGCTTGGTTTTATTACATATCCAAAAAAAGATTCGAGCGGTTTTTACTATGAATTAAATTATTCAGGAAAAGAAGGTGTTGAAAAACAATTTGAACATATTGTTGGTGGAGTGAATGGGTCTCGTATAACTGAAACAAATGCATTGGGTGATGTTATTTCTGAAAACTTGGTTCACAATCCTAATCCTGGAGATTCATTAACGTTATCTATTGATGCTCGGGTTCAACAAAAACTATATGAATCAATCAAGGAGATTGCTGAGCAAGTTCCTTTTCAAGGTGGTGGAGGTGTGATTATGGATATTTATACCGGAGAAATTATTGCTCTCACTTCTTACCCTGGATATAGTTCGCAAAAACTAGCTGATGGAGATTCTGAATATATTAAGCAAATTAATCAAGATACTCGAAAACCGTTCCTTAATCGAATCACACAAGGTTTGTACACTCCTGGGTCTATTGTGAAGCCTTACGTGGCTATTGGGGCTCTTAATGAGGGTGTGATTGATCAATACACTAATATTGTAAGTTTGGGTAAACTTGAAGTTCCAAACCCATATGATCCATCAAAACCCACTTTCTTCTCCGATTGGAAAGCACATGGTTCTGTGGATGTACGAAAAGCGCTCGCTGTTTCGTCTAATATCTATTTTTATGTCGTGGGAGGAGGGTATAAAGATATCTCTGGTTTAGGAATTACAAAGCTTGAGTTATATTTTAGGAAATTCGGCTTCGGTGCACCTGTGAATGGTCAGATCTCTTCGTCTATCTCTGGAACAATTCCAAATCCAGAATGGAAGGCAAAGAACTTTGATGGAGATATTTGGAGATTAGGAGATACATATTTTACATCTATTGGTCAGTATGGATTTCAGGCGACACCACTACAAACTGTTCGTGCTGTTGCTGCAATCGCAAACAAAGGTACTGTGTATGATCCAATTATTATTAAAGATTTTGAACCACAAGTTGCACAAAAAGTTGAAGGTATCAAACCAGAAATCTGGAAGATCGTACAAGAGGGTATGCGACAAGGTGTGCTTGAAGGAACGGCAAAAGGTCTTAATATGACTTCTGTTGAAGTTGCCGCAAAAACAGGAACAGCAGAGCTCGGAGTGAGTAAAGATAATGTAAACTCCTGGACTACTGGATTTTTTCCATACGAGAACCCTCGATATGCGTTTGTTGTGGTTATGGAGAAGGGAGATAGACATAATGTCATCGGAGGGGTCGCTGTTTCTCGTAAACTTTTTGATTGGATGGCCATATATACACCTGAATATTTCAAGTAGTTATACCTTTACTTTTTGTTCAAAATCCGTATAATAGGGCTTTAATAACTATATCCTTCTATGGAAAAAGAATATTTAACACAACAAAAATATAACGAATTACAAGCCGAATTGCTTGAATTAAAGACTGTAAAACGAAAGGCTGTTGCTGAACATCTTGAATATGCCCGATCTCTTGGAGACCTTTCAGAAAATGCTGAATATCATGAAGCCCGAGAAGAACAAGCTCAAACAGAAGCCCGAATTCTACAGCTTGAAACAATCCTCAAAAACGCTGAAATCGTTAAACATACATTAGGAGATATTGTTGAAATTGGTTCAAAAGTAATCGTTCAAAAAGAAGGAGAGTCTTCAACTAGTGAATTTACACTCGTAGGTTCAGAAGAATCTGATATTACTGTTGGAAAAATTAGTCACCACTCACCACTTGGTGCAGCACTATTTGGAAAAAAGAAAGGAGAAGCTTTTACATTCGAATCTCCAAAGGGAAACGTGAAATACAAGATTGTTGACGTTAAATAATGTTATAATTTTGTCATGGCATCACATGAAGAATTAAAAGCAGTACGTCTGCAAAAGCGAGAAGTATTAGAGTCACAAGGTATCAATGCGTATCCAAGTGATTCAGATAGAACTCACGAAATTGAAACTATTACTAAAAACTTTGAAACTCTGTTACCACAAGAACAGAAAATTATTCTTAATGGTCGAATTATTTCAAAACGAGGACAAGGAGCAATTCTCTTTGTTGATATTTTTGATGGTTCAGGAAAAATTCAAGTAGTATTCAAAAAAGATAATCCTATTTCATATCTCAAAAAAGATGTAGTTGAAAATGGATTTGAACTATTTAAAGAAACTTCTGATATGGGAGACTTTATCGAGGTCTCTGGAAAATTATTTATTACTCAATCAGGACAACAAAGTCTTGAAGTATCTGGATGGAGGATGCTTACAAAAACTCTCGTTCCAATTCCTGATAGTTGGTATGGACTCAAAGATGAGGATGATCGATTACGAAAACGATATCTTGATATTTTATTATCTGAAGAATTGCAAGATTTATTTAAAAAGAAAGCAAAATTTTGGCGTGTTGCGCGAAGATTTTTTGAAGACAAGAACTTCCTTGAAGTTGAAACACCTACCCTTGAAGTAACCACTGGAGGGGCAGAAGCACGGCCATTTGCAACACATCATAACGATTTTGATATGGATGTGTTTCTTCGAATTTCTGTTGGAGAATTATGGCAAAAAAGACTCATGGCAGCAGGATTTGCTCAAACATTTGAATTGGGACGCGTATATCGAAATGAAGGTTCAAGTACAGAACATGTACAAGAATTTACCAATCTTGAATGCTACGCTGCGTTTATGAATATTGATGCAGGAAAAAAACTTGTACAAGATTTATACAGAGCTCTTGCTCAAGATGTTTTTGAAAAAACAGAATTTACTACACGAGGACATACGTTCGATCTTGCTGGAGAATGGGTAGAAATTGACTACGTTGAAGAAATCAAAAAGCATACTGGAGTTGATGTGCTTGAAGCGACTGAAGGGGAGATGGAAGAAACACTCAAAAAACTCGGAGTAAAGTTTGAGGGTAAAAATAAAGAACGAATGACTGATGCATTATGGAAATACTGTCGAAAGAAAATTTCTGGTCCAGCCTTTCTTGTAAATCATCCAAAGCTTGTCGCTCCTTTGTCAAAGGAACATCCACAAGACCCTCGAAAAACAGAAATGTTCCAGGTAATTATTGCTGGAAGTGAGATTGGACGAGCTCATGCTGAACTTAATGATCCTGTTGAACAAGCTGCACGATTTGATGTTCAAAATAAATTAATCTCAGAAGGGGATGAGGAGGCTATGATGCCTGATATTGAGTTTGTTGAGATGCTTGAATATGGTATGCCACCGGTATTTGGATTTGGATTTGGAGAAAGACTCTTCTCTTTCCTTGTCGATAAGCCAATTCGAGAGGTCCAACTTTTCCCTCTGATGAAGCCAAAAGAGTAGGTCGGTATAACAACTGTTGACATTTAAAGTTTTGTGTATTATGTTAGTGGGGACAAATTGCCCTTCGTCACTCTCATTACGTTAGAAATATTCTCATGAAACAAACAGTCGACCTGACCATATTAGGTGCGCTACTGGATGCAAAGGGTTATAAAGATGCAAGTAGACAAATCCTCTTTGGATACGTCACCAAATGGTTCCCCGAACCTGAAGAAGGTAAGGACCCATACGGTATGATTTCCGCTACTGGTATTGATGTTGGTTTTCGGATCAGTCATCGCTTTATTCCACCTGTAGGACTTGATGGAGTCCCTTCAAATCTTCGTTCACCGAAAGTTGGAGACTATGTCTTTGTCGTGCCATTTTGGCCGCCAAAGACGACTTCTAAGCGTCCATACGCACTTACGTGGGGTTTAGTGGAAGAACTAGACCCGTCAGTCATGAAGGCAGAGACCCTGCTGGATTATCTCCTCCACGCTTTAAACAAGTGGTGGTGGAGTCGAAAAACCCCAAAACAAACCCCCAAGGCAAGTTGATGAACCATTCCAATTTGCCAGAGAAATTTCAAAAAGCCCCGCACTTCCAGCGGGGCTTTTTTCTTTTATAAATAAAGTCATCTTATCCACAGAAAAGTGGTATCTTGTAATATCAAATTGTTTTAAAGTGGTATATAATTTAACAAGAGTGGGATGAAGTGGTAAA
>Ga0172380_10003066_pt1 | contig 23925 bp, 17 predicted proteins | sample Leawe162metaG_FD_119747 | JGI IMG/M metagenome (GOLD analysis project Ga0172380, IMG submission 119747) | Leachate microbial communities from a municipal landfill in Southern Ontario, Canada - Leachate well 162 metaG | ecosystem: Engineered > Solid waste > Landfill > Unclassified | place...
CGACAGCATGGGCGAGATGTTCGCCTACTATGCCGCGTGCGACGTGGCGTTCATCGGCGGCAGCCTCCTGCCCTACGGCGGGCAAAACCTGATCGAAGCCGCCAGCCTGGGCAAACCGGTGCTAATCGGCGCGCACACCTACAACTTCGCCGAAGCCACCGAACTGGCGGTCAAGGAAGGTGCGGTGGTGCGCGTGGCGGATGGCGCGGAACTGGTGCGGGAACTGGAAAAATTATTGCAGGATGCCGCCCACCGCACAGCCATGGCGCAGGCCGGATTGCGCTTCAGCCTACAGCATAGAGGTGCTACGGCGCGATTGATGGCGCTGGTGGCTACTTATCTCGACGGCTAAGTCACGTTTCCGGGACGCGTGGATTTTTACCAGAGAAAGTCAGGCATTGCGCTCATGGATACTTGCCGCCATGCATTCGAACTTCCCGACTCAACGACTAAGCTTGCCGGAGGCAATGGTGCAAAGCGCCATTGCCTCCAGTGTTGCGATTTGTTATGCCTGATTTTGCAATCCTCTTCGGCTGATCATTTAGATCCGAGGTAGATTTAGCTGGTCGAGGAATTCATTGTGTGTTTTGGCTGCCTTTGCCGCCCGTTTCTCAATCTCTTTCAGTTCAGCGTTCACCAACTGTAAATCAATCTTTTCCTCTTCTGTAGCGGTGCTCACGTAACGGGAAATATTCAGATTGAAATCGTTTTTCCCGATCTCCTCCATCGACACCCGCCGGGAGTAGCGCGGCTCTTCATTACGGCATTGGTAGGTGTTGACGATCTTGGCTATGTGTTCCGGCAACAGGCGGTTTTGCCGTTTACCCTTTTCGAAATTGTCTTCAGAGCCGGCGTTGATAAAGAGCACGTCATTCGGCTTCTTGCAGCGTTTCAGCACCAGGATGCAGACAGGAATGCCGGTGGAGAAAAACAAGTTGGCGGGCAGGCCGATCACGGTGTCGATATGACCATCTTTTAACAACTTGGTGCGGATGCGTTCTTCCGCGCCGCCACGGAACAGTACGCCGTGGGGCAGAATGATCGCCATCACGCCGCTGTCACTCAGGAAGTGGAAGCCGTGCAACAGAAAGGCGAAGTCGGCGGCGGACTTCGGGGCGAGGCCGTAGTTCTTGAAACGAAAATCCTCATTCAGCGTGTCATTCGGCTCCCAGCGATAGCTGAACGGCGGATTGGCGACCACGGCGTCGAATTGCAGCTTTTTGGCGGGGTTCATCTCGTTGAGAATATCCCAGTCGTTGAGCAGAGAATCGCCGTGGTGTATCATGAACTCGGTATCTTTCACCCCGTGCAACAGCATGTTCATGCGCGCCAGGTTGTAGGTCGTGATGTTTTTTTCCTGACCGTAAATCTTTCCGATTGTGCCGCCCTCTTTATGAAGCTGCTTGCGCACATTCAACAGCAGCGATCCGGAGCCGCAGGCGAAGTCCAGCACCTTGCTCAGTTTTTTCTTTTTGCCGGTTTTGGGTTCCTGACTGTCCAGCGTGACGATCTCAGACAGGATAGTGGAAATCTGTTGCGGGGTATAAAACTCGCCCGCCTTCTTGCCGGAACCGGCGGCAAATTCGCCGATCAGGTACTCATAGGCATCGCCCAGAATATCGCTGTTGGTGCTGAATTCCGAAATGCCCTCGGCAATCTTCTGGATGATGGTGCAAAGCTTGGCATTGCGCTCCGCCGGTTTCTTGCCGAGCTTTTCGGAGTGCAGGTTGATTTCGGAAAACAGCCCCTGAAACGTACTCTCGAATGATTTCTCCTCAATGTACTTGAAGCCCTTCCACAGGGTATCCAGCAGGTCGTTATGGTGGGTGCGCGCCATTTCGGCAACGCTGCTCCAAAGGTGCTGCGGCTCGATCACATAATGCACCTTGAGGCGCATCTGTTTTTCAAAGTCTTCGGCATCTTCGGCGTTGGCTTCGTACCAGATTGCCAGCGGTGCGCGTTTGTCGCCTTCCTTTGGCGTGGGATAGTCCCGTCCCAGCTCCTTCTTCGCCGCTGTTTCGTAGTTGTCCGAAAGGTAGCGCAAAAACAGGAACGACAACATATAGTCGCGGAAGTCGTCGGCATTCATCGCGCCGCGCAACTGGTCGGCGATGCCCCAGAGCGTCGCGCCCAGTTGTTTTTGGCTTTGTTCAGTCATAGTTTATTGATTCTCGGCAGTGTTTTTCGGCAAGGTTTTTGTATTCTTTGCCAGCTTCTTTTCTTCGGATTTCACCCGTCGTTCCAGCTTTTTCAAATCTTCTTCAGCAGCCAGCTTTTCCGGTTTAATGCCGCGCTGACCCAGCATATCGCGCACACTGACATTGTTTTGCACATGCTCATCGGTAATGGCGCGCTCGCCCTGCAAATCGGCTTGTTCCACATTGTGATTGGTCATCTCGGTCGCCAGATTCTTGGCGGCGATGGTCAGGGTCGGTAAAAAGTCGGCCAACGGGCGGTCTTTAACGATGCCGTATTTATCTTTCATCGCTTGCGTGGTATGGCCGCCAAACAAAGCTTGGTCGCCTTTTGAACGGATACGACCAAAGCCGCTATCGTCCACCCCGCGCTCAAAGATATTTTGCGACAGGGCTTTTTCCGATTCTTTCAAGCGGTCACGGGCTTCCATGCGCGCCTGTAGCCGCATACGGTCTTCAATCAGCTCCTGCTTGCGAGTCTGCACGGCAAAATAGCTTTGGGCAAAGGCGATTTCCGGCTTGCGCGGGTCGCCGTTCTGGGCGATCAGATAACAGGCATAACGGGTAAGCATGAAATCGTCGATTTCCCGCTCCCCGCCCTTGCCGTGGACGATCAATTTCGTGACGCCACGAAAATGATCCGAAACCGCATGGCCGGTAGTTTCGCAGGACTCCATGGCGCGCTGGATGGCGGTTTGAAAATTCTCCCAGCGGACATAACCCAGTTGCTCCTGCAAATCGCGCGCGAACCAGAACCCGATACCTTCAGCATCGGCGCGTTGTGCTGCCGCTTCAAGATGTTGGTGCAAAATTTGCAGTTGCTTATCCATCACTCCAGCCCCTCGATCAAGCGTTTCTCGCGTTCTATTTCAAGCATCAACTCCTCTTCAGTGGGGAGTATGCGTTGGTATTTGGAAGCAAAAAGTTGCTGGCTTTCCTTGATAACCGAGTATTTGACGATGGTTTCGTCCTTGCTGTCGCAAAGAATAATACCAATGGTTGGGTTATCGTCTTCGCCGCGTTTGAGATCGTCGAACATGCGCACATACATATCCATCTGGCCGATGTCCTGGTGGCTGAGCTTGCCGGTTTTCAGGTCAATGATGACAAAGCACTTGAGCAGGTAATTGTAGAAAACCAAGTCGATGAAAAAATGGCTGGTCTCGGTGCTGATGCGCATTTGCCGGGCGACGAACGAGAATCCCTTGCCCAGTTCCAGCAGGAACTTTTGCAACTCATCAATAATCGCCTGCTCCAGTCGGCTCTCTTTTAGCTGGCCCGTCTCTGGCAGTTGCAGGAACTCCAGCACATAAGGGTCTTTGATGAATTCCAGATACGCAGATGCGCCCTGCGTTGAAGATGGAATAGCCTGGGTTGAAAGCAGGCGCTGAAAGCTCTGGCTTTTAATGTTGCGCTCCAGTTGGCGCACGGTCCAGTTCTGCTCCCTGGCCTCGCGGCAGTAATAGGCTATGGCCTGCGGCGAATCCACGCGCATAATCAAACGCAAGTGGCTCCAGCTCAATTCTCTACACGCTGTGGAGAGAATCGCCTGGTCGGGAAAGGTCAAGTAGAACTGACGGCAGTTGTACAGGTTGGCATAAGAAAAGCCCTTGCCGAAATCCGCCGTCAAGGCCGTCGAGAGGTCTTCGATCAAACGGGCGCCGTATTCGGCTTTATGTTGCCCGCGCTGCTCCTCTTCCACAATTCGCCGGCCAATCAGCCAGTAGGCTTCCACCATGGCGGCATTCACCGCAGAACGCGCCTTGCCGCGCGCCTGTTCGAGGATATTTTTGATGTCGGCGTGAAATGGGGTCAATGCGCTCATGCGTCCACCTCATCCATGGCCGGGAAAAGCTGCTGCATCAGGCCTTTTTTGTGGGTCTTGAGCGCGGCAAGTTTTTTGGTTTGGGCGGTGATGAGGTCATCGAGGGAAGCGAGGCAATCGGCGATTTTTTGTTGTTCGGCAACTGACGGGAAGCATATTTTGAAATCATTAATTTGTTTTGCGCTTATATGTGGTATGCCGCTGCTCGTATTAATCCGATCCACATACGCATGGAATTTACTGGAGTTAATTTGCTGAAAAATGAAATGAATTGTCGCCTCACCTTTCGCGCGCAAGCGCGCCACTCGTTGAACAAGCAATGTGTCAGCATCAATTTCAGAAATTAATGCTGAGTTTTTTCCAACCTTGGACCCATCCATGCCAATTACCAAATCGTCGATACGTAGCCTGTATTTTTCTAACTTCTTAACATCACCCAAAAAGAATCTATCCATGTCCCGACTGTGGCGCACGAATCCTTCGGTTATGTTTATGCCGCGCATGAGCGGAATTCCGCTCACGTCTTCCGAAATGTCTGCTCCGTCGAATGGATGCCCGGACAGCAAATCAATTTTTTCCCCAATTGGAAGCGCCTCCCACTCCCCCTTATCCCGGAACTCAGGAAAGCGGCGTTTGGGCAGGGTTTCGCCTTCGGCGGGGAAGAGTTGCTGCATCAGGCCTTTTTTATGGGTCTTGAGGGCGTCGAGTTTTTGGGTTTGGGCGGTGATAAACTCGTCGATTGAAGTGAGGCAATCGGCGATTTTTTTTTGTTCTTTTTCATCAGCAGGATAAACCACACTAATAGACGAAAGACGCCCGCCCGACAATCCTAATACTTTGGCACCTTGCGATTCTTTCTTGATTTGCTCACGAATCCGGTTTGACTTAAATAAATAACCACCAAAACCGGTAACGAGTTTCTTCTCTATTTGCCTTGCTAAAAGCGTATGCAGCCCAGAAACAAGCTTCTCATTGTTAAGAGAAACAATTTCTATGCACTTACCTATGTCATCCGTATCTTCGGATGCATCAGCAAAAATCATATCGCTTTCAATGCAATATGAATCTGGCCTTATCTTTTCTACGGATTCAGTAGGATTTATATACGGCACATTCTCTTTTTCAATATCAAACAAGGTAGAAAACTTGGTGTGAATATCACCATAATGAATATTTTTTACAGTGCCTTGTTTGTAGTTGAGCTTATCTCTAGAAAGCGAATTCGTAGTTTTAAACGAATAAACTTTTCCAAAGAGCTCGCCTTTCCACTCCCCAGCATCCATAAATTCGGGAAAGCGCAACACCGGCGCCAAGCCGCGTTTATTCACTGATGAGGGCATGTTACAAATCCTCAACCTTGAATTCGCTATAGCCTTCGTAGTAATAGCTGATGTCTATACCCTTCATGAATAATTCCCGGTCGTTGATTTTTTCGGTCAAGGCGGCTTTCAGCAGGTGTTTAATTTCCACATCTTTCACCACGCTACGCTCCATGGCGGAAAGATACTCGGCCTTGTCCACGGCATTCCAATCAATCACCCGCTTGATTTCGCTTTTTAGCATCAAATCCAGCCAGATGCGCGTGGCACGGCCATTGCCCTCGCGAAAGGGGTGGGCGATATTCATCTCGACATATTTCTCAATAATTTGCTCAAAAGTCTGTTGCGGCATCGCGCTGATGTGTTCTAACGATTGCGGCAAGTACATGAGTGGTGCAAAACGAAAATTGCCTTTGGCGATGTTGACATCGCGGAGTTTTCCTGCAAATTCATAAATATCACTAAATAAATACGCATGAATTTGTGCAAGCCCTTTGAAGGCGCCAATCTCCATGCGGTCAATGTCGCCGCTTTCAAATAATAGTTTGGCCTTCTGCTTGCTGAGTTTTTCTTCGGCTTTGTTCAGATCGATTTGGTGGGTGATGTTTAATTTATTGGGCAAAACCATGTTGTTCTCCTTATCCTGCTTACTCATAGGCATTCAACCCCGAAATCTCGCGCCCACCCGCGAGTTTTTGCAGATAGGGCGCCAGGTCTGCCATCAAGGCCAGTTCGGCTTCACGTCGCGCTTTCCAACCCAGCCCCAGGGGGCTAAGCAGATCGGTGAGCTGTTCGCCGTCAAAGATCATGCGGCCCATGATGGCATCGACAAAGGCTTGCAGTGCCGTAGTTTGCAGGCTGTGCTTGTCGGCGATTTTAGCTAAATCGTCTGCGGCCTTTTGCGCCTTGAAGGTCGCAAAGCCCGCGCGAATCTCTTTTTCATTGAGCACTTCGCCGGTTGGGAGGCTCCCGATATAGGCGATGATCTCTTCGCGCTCTTCCATCAGGTTGGCGTTGGCGCTGATCAGCTCAATGAGCTGGGCGCGGGTCATCTTCTGCTTGCCGGTTTTCTGGGTGGATTTGGCAATCAGCCCCATGATGTAGTCGTAGTCGATGAGGCTGGAGGCGAACAGCACCAGGTCGAATTCCAGTTGCTGCACCGCTGGGTCAGCTTCATCGCCTTTGCTCTGCTTGCGCTTGAGTTCCAGCGCGGTGTCGAGATAGGCGGCCTTGAAGCTGCGCAGGGTGTCGGTGGGCAGTTTCTGCTCGATGGTCTGTTTGCTCTGGTCGTCGAGGTCGGTGTATTGCTCCAGTTGGGTCTTGAGCTTTTGCACTTCTTTGAAGTGGTTGATAAATTCCGCCTTGGCTGTGTCACCCTTGAGGTTGACTACTTGCGAGGGTTCGCAGGCCAGCCCCTTGGCGGCCATGAAGGTTTCCAGCTTGCCCACGGCTTGCTGGAATTTTTCCACTACCTTGGGGGCGGGGTCAACCAGCCAGATTTCCCGCGCCCGGTCGATGGCCGCGCCGGAAAAGAGTTTGATGGCGTCGTCTACTTCGCTCTCCTGATAGCGGAAGTCGAGGATGTTGCCCCAGGGCTTGCTATCGTTGAACACGCGATTGGTGCGCGACAATGCCTGGATCAGGCCGTGGTGTTTGAGGTTTTTATCCACGTACAGGGTGTTGAGGTATTTGGAGTCAAACCCGGTGAGCAGCATATCCACCACGATGGTGATGTCGATCTTGTTTTTGCGCGGGTAGTCGGCGTTGCTGTACTTCTGATCCTTGATGCGCTGCTGCACATCCTGATAGTAGAGGTCAAATTCGTTGAGGGTGTGATTGCCGCCATACTGGCGGTTGTAGTCGTCAATGATGGTTTTGAGCGCGACTTTCTTTTTTTCCGGCTCTTGTTTGTTGTCTTCCTTTTCCTGTGCCAGGTCTTCCTGTAGCTGCTGCACATCCGTGTTGCCTTCCGCCGGTGGCGAGAAGACGCAGGCGATGTGCAGCGGCACGAAGGTTTCATCCTCACGCTGCTTTTTTGCCTGCATGGTTTTGAATAGCGCGTAGTATTCAATGGCGTTGTTGATGGAGGCCGTAGCCAGCAAAGCATTGAAGCGGCGCTGGTCGGTGGCGCTGTCGTGTTTTTTTAGTATTTCATTAATAACCGCTTCTGCCGGCAGTATCTGCCCCTTTTTTGGGTTTTTGTCGCCTTCCTTGCCAAAGTAATCGATGTGGAAACTCAACACATTTTTGTCATCGATGGCGTGGGTGATGGTGTAGGCGTGCAGCTCTTTTTCGAAAATGTCTTTGGTGGTTTTGTATGAGCCTACATTGCCATCAATCTGCTGAAAGGTAGCGTTTTCGTCAAAGATCGGTGTGCCGGTAAAACCGAACAGTTGCGCCTTGGGAAAAAATTCTTTGATGGCCTTGTGGTTCTCGCCAAACTGGGAGCGGTGGCATTCGTCGAAAATAAAGACCACGCGCTTATCGCGCAGGGGTTTGAGGCGTTCCTTGTAGGTCTGTTTGCCCTCTTTTTGTTTTGCCTTGTTGCGTTTGCCGTTTTCGTCCAACGCCAGCCCCAGCTTCTGGATGGTGGTGACGATCACCTTGTCGGCATAGTCGTCCGAGAGCATGCGGCGCACCATGGCTTCGGTGTTGGTGTTGTGCTCGACACAGCCTTCCTGGAATTTGTTGAATTCCTCGCGGGTCTGGCGGTCGAGGTCTTTACGGTCCACCACGAATAGGCATTTTTCGATGTCGGGGTTGTCTTTCAGCAGAGTGGAGGCTTTGAACGAGGTAAGCGTCTTGCCGCTGCCGGTGGTGTGCCAGATATAGCCGTTGCCGCGATTCTGGTGAATACAGTCCACAATGGCCTTGACCGCATAAATTTGGTAGGGGCGCATGATGAGGATTTTTTGCTCGCTTTGCACCAGAACCATGTAGCGGCTGATCAAGCGGCCCAGGCTGCACTTTTCGAGAAAGTCGTCGGCGAAGTCGTGCAGGTGGACGATTTTGTTGTTTTTATCGTCGGCGTGCTGGTAGATCGGCAAAAAGCGCTCTTCGGCGTTAAAGCTGAAGTGCTGGTTGCGGTTGTTGGCAAAGTAGCGGGTGTCGCCTTCGTTGCTGACGATGAACAACTGCATGAAACAAAGCAGCGTGTTGGTGTAGCCGTTGCCGGGATCATTCTTGTAATCGACGATCTGCTCCATGGCGCGGCGCGGACTGATTTGCAGGATTTTCAGCTCAATCTGCACCAGCGGCAAGCCGTTGATCAGGAGGATAACGTCGTAGCGGTGGTGGCTGTTGTCGGTATTGATGCGAAGCTGGTTGATGACCTCGAACTCGTTCTTGCACCAGTCCCGGATATTGACCAGCATGTATTCCAGCGGGGTGCCGTCCTCGCGGGTGAGTTTGCCCTTCTCGCGCAAGGCCTGTGCGGCGGTGAAGACATCGGCGGTGACGATCTCGTCGCGCAGGCGGGAAAATTCGGCGTCTGTGAGGTGAACGCGGTTTAACGCCTCAAACTTCCGGCGGAAGTTTTGCTCAAGCGCAGCCTTGTCGCGGATGTCGTCGCGGTAGGCGTATTTGAGTTCTTGCAGCTTTTTAATTAATTTCTGCTCAATCTCGTTTTCTTTTGTCGTCATGCCGTTAACGCTTCAATCACGCCTTTATCAAGTCGATGCATCAACCTACCTTTATTCAGAATTTCCGCATTATAGCTTCAAAGATCATAACCGCAATGAAAAGCAGGCAATCGCCAATGTTGAGCCTTATACAAAAAAAGGCCGAGGGCTGCCTGACTATGCTCTTAATTTTTCCAGCACATACTAACATTAGGTTCGCTTTTTAACCTGAAGCAGCCACGATCTTTGAACCTAGAAAGCTCAGTTGAACGGGCTGGAGTGTGCGGTTTTCCGGGTGCAGGGCAAGGCGCAACGACGCGGAATGGTCGTTCCATTCCCTTCTCCTTCTTGAGGAGTTGCAACGCCGCCATGCGCCCGGAAAATAGAATCAACCAGACTAATTTGCCGGTCGCGCCGTTTCCGGCTGCGTTGCCGTGCTCCACCCGCCGCCTAGGGCTTTGATGAGGAGGACGCTGGCGGTCAGGCGCTTGCCTAGAATTTCGGTCGCGTTGCGCTCGCCGGCGAGTACTGCGGCTTGCGCCGTGACGACGTTGAGATAGCTTACGGCGCCCGCCGTATATTGATTGGTGACGAGGGCGAGCGAGTGCCTGGCGGATTGAAGCGCTTCGTTCTGGGCTAGGGATTCCTGCTCCAGGATGCGTAGCGCCGCCAGGTTGTCTTCCACTTCCATGAAGCTTGCCAACACTGTCTGGCGATAGGCGGCGACGCTGGCATCGTAGGCCGCTATCGCCTGGTCGCTCTGGGCTTTTTTCAGGCCGCCGTCGAACAGGCTTTGCGCGATGGCCGGACCTATCGACCAAATCCGGTTCGGCAGCGCGAACCAGTTGGCCAGGCTTTCGCTTTGAAAACCACCTGAAGCAGTGAGGGTGAAGGTCGGGAAGAAAGCGGACTTGGCTGCGCCGACTTGCGCGTTGGCTGCGGCCACTCTGCGTTCGGCTGCCGCGATGTCGGGGCGGCGCTCCAGCAATTCGGAAGGCACGCCGGGCGGGATGGCGGGGAGGGGTTCCCGGATGCGCGCCTGGGTGATGGAAAAAGTCGCCGGCGCTTTGCCGATCAGCAACGCGATGGCGTGTTCGAGCTGCGCCCGCTGCACATCGAGGTCGATAGCCTGGGCTTGGGTGGTTTTAAGCTGGGTTTGCGCCTGGATTACGTCGGCCTTGGCGGCTACGCCCGCCGCGTAGCGGTTGCGGGTCAATTGCAGGGTTTTCCGGTAGGCCGCCACGGTATCGTTCAGCAGGCGCTTCTGAGCGTCGGCGATGCGCAGCAGGAAGTAATTCTGCGTAAGCGCAGCATGGGCGCTGAGGCGCACCGATTCCAGGTCCGCAGCACTAGCCTGGGCGCCGGCTTCGCTCGCCTCCGCCAGACGCCGCACGCGCCCCCATAGATCGAGTTCCCAAGAAGCGCCCAGCGACAGGGTCTGCCCCGTGCTAACCTGGTTGCTTACGGAGGACAGGCCGCCCGATAGGCTGGGGAAAGCGCCCGCCCGTGTGCTTTGCACCAATGCCTGGGCTTGGCGATATTGCGCTTCGGCGACGCGTATGGTCTGGTTGGAAACCGTGACCCGTTCCTGGAGGGCGTTTAACAACGGATCGCCGAATAGCTCCCACCATTTGCTGCGCGGCAGATGGTCGCGCGGTTCGCCGACTTTCCATTCTTTGGTTTCCACGAAAGCCGGGGGAGGAATCACTTCCGGTCGCTCGTAGAAGGCGCTGGCCGTGCAGGCGGCCAGCACCGGCAACACGGCGAACACAGCAAATAAGGTATTGCGCGACATCATTGAGTATCCTTTTTAGGGGCTAGGGGCTAGCAAAAACTCCATATCATTCTGATCGTTCCCACGCTCCGGCGCTCATCGTTACACACCAGTAGGGTCGTAGGATGTGCTGACGACAGGAAGCGCATCGCTCGCGAATCTTGGCGGCAACACGCGACTGATGCTACGGGGTCTATGACGCTCAGCAGGTTTGCTCCCTTCTCCCGCAGGCGGGAGAAGGGCCGGGGATGAGGGCGTTTGCGCTTCGGCAAGCGTTAACTATGTGCAACATCCCTCACCCCAACCCCTCTCCCGCCTGCGGGGAGAGCGAAGCGAGGGGGGCGGAGCCGGCTTTATGCTGTCTTTTTGCATAGACCTGAGCAATTGTTGCCGGCAAAGATGTGTGTAACGACGAGCGCTCCGGCGTGGGAATGTAGCCGCCGACGCTGTGCGTCGCGTATTAAATCTATGAGTCAATCTCAAGCTTGCTTCTCCCGTGTCATTGCGCAAGTGTTCTGCTGCATCATTTTCTATATCGGGACGCAGAGCGTCCCTGGCTGCATTCCCACGCCGGAGCGTGGGAACGATCAATGTCAGGAATCAGGGAGAAAGGGCATGTAAAAACCAGCGCGTTATGCCGGTAACTGCTGGTTACCAGCCGCGACGCCTGGCTTCCGATTCCTGATTCCTGATCCCCGATTCCTGATCCCTGAACACCACAAGCTGAAGCGGTCGAGGTACAAATAGACCACCGGCGTAGTGTACAGCGTGAGCATCTGGCTGACCATCAGGCCGCCGACAATGGCAATGCCCAGCGGGCGGCGCAGTTCCGCGCCTTCGCCGCCGCCCAGCGCGAGCGGCAATGCGCCGAGCATGGCGGCCAGGGTGGTCATCATGATTGGCCTGAAGCGCAGCAGGCAGGCCTGGAATATCGCTTCTTCGGGACGGATGCCCTGTTTGCGTTCGGCGTCCAGCGCAAAATCGACCATCATGATGGCGTTTTTCTTGACGATGCCGATCAACAGGATCACGCCGATCAACGCCATGATGGTGAATTCGGTTTTGAACGCGAGTAGCGCGAGTATTGCGCCGACGCCCGCCGACGGCAGCGTGGAAAGTATCGTGAGGGGGTGTACGAAGCTCTCGTAGAGCATGCCAAGCACGATATACACCGCCACCAGCGCCGCCAGGATCAGCCAGGGCTGCGAATCGATGGATTCCTGAAAGGCGCGCGCGGTGCTCTGAAAACCGCCGCGTATGGTGGTCGGCACGCCGATGCGAAGCATAGTGTCGTTAATGGTTTTCAACGCGTCGCTCAAGGAGATGCCGGGCGGCAGGTTGAACGAGATGGTGGAGGCCGCGAATTGCCCCTGGTGGTTGACCGACAGCGAGGTGGTGGCGGGTTCATAGCGGCTGAATGCGGACAGCGGCGCCATTTTCCCGGACGGGGTGCGCACGTAAATATCGTCCAGCGATTTGGGGCTTTGCCGGTATTGCGGCGCGACTTCCATCACCACATGGTATTGGTTGAGGTCGGAGTATATGGTGGATACCTGACGTTGACCGAAGGCGTCGTACAGCGTGGCGTCGATCAGCCGGATAGTTAAACCGAGGCGCGCGGCAGTGGGGCGGTCGATGACGAGGGTGGTTTGCAGTCCCTTGTTCTGCTGGTCGGTGTTCACGTCGGCGAGTTCCGGCAAATCGGCCATGGCGCGCTGGATGCGCGGCGTCCAGGCCGCCAGCTCACTCAAGTCGTCGCCTTGCAAGGTATACTGGTACTGGGCGTTGGCTTGGCGACCGCCCATGCGGATGTCCTGCGCCGCTTGCAGGTAAAGATTTGCTCCCGGCTCTTTGGATAATTTGCCGCGCAGCCGGGCAATCACCTGGTCGGCGGAAACCTGGCGCTCGGCAAGCGGTTTGAGAGTCACAAACATGTAGCCGCCGTTGCGCTGGCCGCCGCCGGTGAAACCGACCACGTTCGCCACCGCCGGGTCGTTTTGCACGATTTCGATGAAATTTGCGAGCTTGCCGCGCATGGACTGAAAGGAAATGCTCTGGTCGGCCTGGATCGACCCCGTGAGACGCCCGGTGTCCTGTTGCGGGAAAAATCCCTTGGGCACGATCATGTACAAATAGACGTTAAACCCCACGGTGGCGGCCAAGAGCAGCATCATGAAGCGCGGATGGCGCAACGCCCAAGTGAGGCTGGAACGGTAGCCTTCGTGCAGGTGCTCGAAGGCGCTTGCGGCGAAGCGTTCGAACCTAAAATTGTAGCGTATCCACCACCGCTCGGTGGATGCGCTGCGCTTATCCCCCCTACCATCCGGGAGCGGGGCGCGCGCCTTTAACATCCGCGCGCACATCATCGGCGTGGCGGTGAGCGACACCACCAGCGAAATCGCCACCGCCACCGACAGCGTGACGGCGAATTCGCGGAACAGGCGACCGATGATGCCGCCCATCAGCAGAATGGGGATGAATACCGCAACCAGCGACAGGCTCATCGACAACACCGTGAAACCCACTTCGCGCGCGCCCTGCAACGCTGCGGCGAAGGGCTGCATGCCGTCCTCAATGTGGCGCGAAATATTCTCCAGCACCACGATGGCGTCGTCCACCACGAAACCGGTGGCGATGGTCAGCGCCATCAGCGATAGATTGTCGATGCTGTAGCCCGCCAGGTACATTACGCTGAACGTGCCGATCAGCGACACCGGCACGGCAAAAGCCGGGATCAGGGTGGCGCGCAGGTTGCGCAGGAACAGGAACACCACCAGGATGACCAGCGCCACCGAGATCATCAGCGTTACCTCCACATCGTGCAGGGAGGCGCGTATGGTAGGCGTGCGGTCCATCGTCACGCGCAAATCGATGGCGTTCGGGATCGAGGCGCGCAGCAACGGCAGCAGGCTGTTCACCCGGTCCACCGTATCGATGATGTTGGCGCCGGGTTGGCGGTAGAGGATCAGCATGATCGCCGGCTTGCCGTTAGCCAGTCCCGCGTTGCGCACATCCTGCACCGAATCGACCACTTCGGCCACATCGGACAGCCGCACCGCCGCGCCGTTGCGGTAAGCGACGATCAGGGGCAGGTATTGCGCGGCTTTTTTCGCTTGGTCGGAGGCGGCGATCTGCCAGTGGCGCGCGCCTTCTTCCACTGCGCCTTTGGGGCGGTTGGCGTTCGCCGCAGCGAGCGCTATGCGCACCTCCTCCAAGCCGATGGCGTATTGGTTGAGCGCGGTCGGGTTGAGTTCCACCCGCACCGCCGGCAACGAGCCGCCGCCCACGCTCACTTGCCCGATGCCCTTCACCTGCGATAGCTTCTGCCCGAGGATGGTCGAGGCCGCGTCGTACATTTGCCCCCTATCCATGCTGTCGGAAGTGAGCGACAAAATCATGATGGGCGCGTCGGCGGGGTTCACCTTGCGGTAGGTGGGGTTCCCCGGCAGGTTGAGCGGCAATTCGGCGCGGGCGGCGTTGATGGCCGCTTGCACATCGCGCGCCGCGCCGTCGATATTGCGTTCGAGGTCGAATTGCAGCGTAACCCGCGTCGAGCCGAGCGAACTCGATGAAGTCATTTCGGTGACGCCGGCAATGCGCCCCAACTGGCGCTCCAGAGGTGTGGCCACCGTTGCCGCCATAGTCTCGGGGCTTGCGCCGGGCAAGGCCGCCTGCACCGAAATCGTCGGAAAGTCCACCTGCGGCAACGGCGAAACCGGCAACAACGGAAACGCGAACATCCCCGCCAGCAACAACCCCAACGTCAGCAAAGTAGTGGCGACCGGGCGGTGGATGAAAGGGGCGGAGAGGTTCATTTTCTAGGGGCTAATTGCGCCGTTGGGTTATGCTTTGCGCGGCCACAATTTGCGCATTTATCCATCGTCTCGCGGGCGCGGCTTCCGCGTTGCAAATCGCTTGTGTGGTAATGCCACACGGCGCAATTTGCGCAGCAATCGCATCCCGCGAGACGCGGCTAAATCCGCAAATCATGTCGGGAGGTAATTAATGGACAGTTTCTTAACCAAACGGGCGAACACGGAATGCATAATAAAGCGGTTCAGAGCCACCATGTTACACATCTCGGCAAGCGGTCAACTGGTTTAATTATTGAGCCAACTCCCAATCTTCCATCAATAAGCCGTCCACGCGGCTGAATTCGTCGGCGTTGTGGGTAATAAGGATGGCATTGTGGGCGCGGGCGATGGCGGCAATCAGCAAATCGTTCGCGCCGATCAGCCTGCCTTGCGCGGCCAGGTTCGAACGAATTTGAGCATAATGTTCCGCAGCCGCATCGTCAAACGGAAGACTTTGTAGCGGGGCGAATAATTGTGTTAGTAAATGCAGGTTTTTTTCTATACGTATGCTTCGCCATGCGCCGTACAACAGCTCGGCTTTCACTACGCTGCACAGTGCAATGTCGGCGGGGCCGTGATCTGCAAAGCGTCGGCGGACGACCAGATTTTTTCGTTGCCATAGCTGAATGCAGGCGTTGGTGTCGAGTAATCGCATCAGTCAAAACTCATGCGCTCTTCGAGCGGCAGTTGTGGCGGCCTTACCATCGGCTCGCCCTCCCATTGGTCGAATAGCTCGAAATAGCCTTCCGGCCAATGGTTCTGAAGGCTGGTTTCGCGCTTGACCAACTCCGCAAGGTAGCGTGAAAGCGGCAGATTCATTTGTTCGGCTTTGTAACGGATTTGCGCTTCCACTTTATCAGGGACATAAAAGTGTAGTTGGGACATGGTTACTTCCTTCCTTGCTATATGTGCCATATGTGGATGGTAGTTTTATTAGGTTGATGTGTCAAGGCCGTTTGTCAAGCGCCCTCGTAAACCACCTGCCCATCCACCAGCGTGCAGCGCACCCGGCCTTGCAATTCGACGCCATTGAACGGCGTATTCTTGCCCGAGCTTTTCAGTGTGCGCGGCTCGACTTTCCAGTAGCGCTCCGGGTCGAACAGGCACAGGTCGGCGGGCTGGCCGGGCGACAGGTGGCCGCTGTCCAGCCCCAGGATGCGCGCAGGCTGCGTGGTGATCCGGGCAATCGCGGCGGATAGCGGCAGTCCCATGTCCCGCGCCCATTTGAGCGTCAGCGGCAGCAGTAATTCCAGGCCGGTGGCGCCGGCTTCGGCTTCGCCGAACGGCAGCAGCTTGGCGTCGTCGTCCACCGGCGCGTGGTCGGAGCAGATCGCGTCAACGGCGCCGTCCAGCAAACCCTGGCGCAACGCATCGCGGTCGCGTCGGCTGCGTAGTGGTGGAACCAGGTGGCAATTGGCGTCGAAATAACCGATGTCCATTTCGCTTAAGTGCGCGTGGTGGATAGCGATATCGCAAGTGACCGGCAAGCCTTCCGCTTTGGCGGCGCGCACCAGTTCGACGCCGGTGCGGGTGGAAAGGCGGCACAAATGGATGCGGGCGCCGGTGTCGCGCGCCAAGGCGATGATGGTGGCCAGTGCAATGGTTTCCGCGCTGGCGGGTATCGCCGGCAAGCCGAGGCGGGTTGCCACTTCGCCGTCGTGCGCCACGCCGCCCTTGGCCAGATACGCATCCTGCGGGCGCAGCCAGACAGTGAAATCGAACGTGGCGGCATATTGCATGGCGCGCCACAGCACTTGCGTATCCACCAGCGGCGCATCGGCCTGCGAAAAGCCGATGCAGCCGGCGTCGCGCAATTCGGCCATTTCGGTGATGCGCAACCCTTCGAGTTTCTGGGTGAGCGCGCCGAGCGGGTAGACGTGCGCCTGGTTCAGCCCCTTGGCGCGGTGCTTGAGCATTTCCACCAGCCCCGGCTCGTCCAGCGGCGGGTCGGTGTCGGGCGGGCACACCAGGCTGGTGACGCCGCCGGCCACGGCGGCAATCATTTCCGATTCCAGCGTCGCCATGTATTCGTAGCCCGGCTCGCGCAGCCGGGCGGATAGGTCGATCAGGCCGGGACAGGCGACCAGGCCGTCGGCGTCCAGAGTGCGGTCGGCGCGAAAGCCGTCCGGCATGGCATCGATTGCGGCAATCCTGCCCGCCGCAATGTATATGTCGTGCCGACCGTCAAGCTGGTTTTTCGGGTCAATCAGGCGGGCGTTGCGAATATGGATGTTCATGCGTGGCCTCCTACCAGGATGCTCATCACCGCCATGCGCACGGCGATGCCGAACGTGACTTGGGACAGAATCACCGATTGCACGCCGTCGGCCACGTCGGAATCGATTTCCACGCCGCGGTTCATCGGACCGGGGTGCATAACGATTGCGCCGGGATTGGCCAGCGCCAGCTTGTCCACGGTCAGTCCGTAGTATTTGAAATATTCCTGCGCGGAGGGCAGCAGCGCGCCGCGCATACGCTCATTTTGCAGGCGCAGCATGATGATTACGTCCACGTCCTTCAATCCCGGCTTCATATCGTGGTAAACATGGACGCCCATGTGCTCGACGCCGGAGGGCAGCAGCGTTTTTGGCGCGATCACGCGCACTTCCGGCACGCCCAATGTGGTGAGCGCGTGGATTTGCGAACGCGCCACGCGCGAATGCAGCACATCGCCGACGATGGCCACGCGCAGGTTATGAAACTCCTGCTTGTAATGGCGGATGGTGAACATGTCGAGCAAGCCCTGGGTGGGATGGGCGTGGCGCCCGTCGCCGGCATTGACGACATGGATGTGCGGCGCGACATGGCGCGCGATGAAGTGCGCGGCGCCCGATTGGGCGTGGCGCACGACGAACATATCGGCCTGCATCGCGGTGAGATTGTCCACCGTGTCGAGCAGCGTTTCGCCCTTGCTGGCGCTGGACGCGTCGATATTGAGGTTGATTACGTCGGCGGAAAGCTTCTTGGCGGCGATTTCAAAAGTGGTGCGGGTGCGCGTGCTGGGTTCGAAAAACAGATTGAAAATCGCCTTGCCGCGCAGCAAGGGCACTTTTTTCACCTCGCGCTCGGCCAGGTTGAGGAAGGACGCTGCGGTGTCCATAATGTGATTGATCATCGCGCGCGGCAACCCGTCTATGGTCAGCAGGTGTTGCAGCTCGCCGTTTTTGTCGAGTTGCGGGTTGTTCATACGGCCTCCTTCAGGCTCAAACTTAACCGACCATCCGCGCCACGTTCGAGCTGAATGTTCCGGCTGCGCTCCAGATCAATGGCGGCGCCGACGAAACGTGCGGCCACCGGCAGTTCGCGCCCGCCGCGGTCTATCATCACCGCCAGGGAAATGCTGGCCGGACGTCCGTAATCGAACAGGTAGTTCATCGCGGCGCGCACCGTGCGACCGGTGTTCAGCACATCGTCGATCAGGATGATATGGCAGCCCTCCACTTCGAACGGAATGCGCGACGGCTTAGTTTCGGGGTGCAGGCCGATGCGTTGAAAATCGTCGCGGTAAAAGGAAACGTCCAGCGCGCCCAGCGGCAAGTCGCCGCCCAGCGCCTGTTGGAGTCTTTCCGCCAGCCACGCGCCGCCGGTGTGTATGCCCACCAGCGCGCACGATGCGGCGCGCCCCGGCTCACTCAAATAGAGTCCGATCCGGTGCGCCAGATCGAGTGCCAGTTGTTCTGCGTCAGGCAATTGCGTCATGAGGGTTATCCAAATAAGATTGTAAAATCCGTTGCGCCGCCACCTGGTCCAGCGCGACTTTTTGCCGACGGCCATGTATGCCGATTTCGGCCAAATCCTCGCTGGCCGATGCAGAACTCAAACGCTCGTCAACCAGCATCGCCTTCAGCCCGAAACGGCCTTCCAGACGCCGCGCGAAACGCCGACACTGTACGCTCAGCGCGTGCTCCGCGCCATCCAGATGCGTCGGCAACCCCACCACCAGCAGTCCCGGGCGCCATTCCGCGATCAACGCGGCGATGGCGGCGAAGCGCTTGTCGTTGCCTTCCTCCGCGATAGTGGTCAGCGGATGCGCCAGCTTCAGCACGGTTTCGCCCACCGCGACACCGATGCGCTTCAGGCCAAAATCGAAGCCCAGCACAGTGCCGGCGGGTGAGCAATTGTGTTCAATGTCAAGCATTTTTTGTTTCTATACTTTGCGCGGCCACAATTTGCGCATTTATCCATCGTCAAATTCGGACAGTTTATCTGCTCTTCTCAGAAAAAATTGCCCCTTTATTCAAATATTTTCGATTCTATATAAAATGCAAGGTGTCGGAAACATGTTTTATCAGGTGGTTGGCAGTGGCAGCATACGCGTATGGATGATCCTGAGCGTACCGAGCGATTGTGGATAGCGATTGCTATCGCCACAGGGTGGCTGCTGTCCGTCGATGGTGAAGCGGAAACGAAGGCCGACACGCCATTGGACATCATCCTAAGCAGGACTATTGCCGGAACCAAAAACATTTACCGCAGAGACGCCGAGGCGCAGAGACTTTGTAGAGTAATGGCACGGTTCAACCCTCCGTTGTATTTCTCCGCGCCTCGGCGTCTCTGCGGTAAAAAAGAATCACCCGGAGAACCGCGCCAGCGGCGGAAAGCCGCCCCAGTGCTCACGAAATATGCCGGAAGGATTTTTCCGTGGACGCAGGTTCAGGAAAGCCACAGCACCGCCGCAGCGCCGACGGCCAGTGCGAACATTCCCCAAACGCAACGCTTTGCCAGCAGCGCGCCGCCGATAAAGACAATCAGGCCGAACTTGAACGCCAGATTGGCGATCAACGCCAGGACAATGGCGGTCACGGTTTGTTGCGCCTCCAGCTTGCCCAGCGAAAACAGGCGCAGGCTGGAGAGCGTAATTGCATCGACATCGGTCAACCCCGACACCAACGCGATGGCATACAGCCCTTTGTTGCCGGCGTAATCGGAAAGCCAGGCGGTGAGAAACAACACGACACCGTACAACAGCCCGAAAGCCAGGGAAATGCGGATTTCCGCCGGGTTTTGCACTCGCGGCATAGGCAGGTCGCCGTCCTGGTGTAGCTTGCGCCACCAATAAATGGTGACCATAAGACCCAGCGCCAGCGCGCCGCCAAGCGCCGGCAGCAAGTGCGGCAGTATGGCCGGCGCGGTGACGGCGCCCAGCACGCCGAGACGAATCACGACAACCAGATTGGCGATCAGGATCACCGGCACGGCCAGTTGGATCAGTTGCGGGTCGCTTCTGCCGTGGCGTGCATAGACCAGAGTGGTGGCGGTGCTGGACGCCATACCGCCCATGAAGCCGAGCAGCGGCGCGCCGTAGCGCTGGCCGACCAGGCGTAGCGCAATGTAGCCGGACAGGCTAATGCCCGAGATCAGCACCACCATCAGCCAGATGTTATATGGATTGAGCGCCTGGTAAGGGCCGTAGCCCACATCGGGCAGTATCGGCAGCACGATGAACGACAGCGTGGCAAATTGCAGGATGGAGAGCAGATCGCGGCGTTCCATGTTGTGGCTGATGCCGTGCAGCTCCGGCTTGAAATACAACAACGCGGCGCTGGCAATGGCAAGCATGATGGCGATGGAGCTGTATCCATACCAAACCATCGCGCCCAGCCCGTAGCACACCAGCAGCGCGGCCTCGGTGGTGGTGCCGGGATCGCCGTCGACGGCGGGCGCGCCGAAGTAGGCCGCCACGATGAGCAAACCCACGACCAGCAAACCCGCCGCCAGCGGCCACGCCGCGCCGCTTTGCGCCGACAGCATGGCGCAGATGGCGCCGAACAGCGCGACCAGCGCAAACGTGCGCACTCCCGCCTTGGCGGTGACGTTGCGCTCGCGCTCCAGGCCGATCAGCAGCCCGATCGCCAGACTGGTGACGAATGCATATAAATGATCCATGGTTGGTTCCAGAGGCTAGGGGCAGAGGCTAGTGAAAATTGGGACTATGCGCCACATTTTACCACCCCCTCATCCCTCACCCTTCTCGCCTCTATAAAAAGCGCTATCGGCTACGGCAAAACACCGGATAACCCTATGGCTGAATACAAGGCGCCCTCCAAAAGGCAGGAAAAATTCACCCGATATGACTTTGTCATGTTAAACTTGGGATGGTGCCCGTTCTATGAGGTTATTCGAAAATGGAAAATCACAATCCGCTATTCGCCGTCCAGAAAGCCGCGCCCAAGGGCGTCGCCGTGCTGGCAAGAGAGGCGCTGGTTGCCATGGCGAAAGAGAATGTCACACCCACTCCCGCGAATTACAAACGCTACTACGAAAGCATTTCCGGCGGCAAGGCGCCGGACGACACCGGCACAACCGTACTACAGCGGCTGCTCGACAGCCTGAAAGCGCAAGGCTCGCCGCTCGTGGGGGAATGGGAAACGGCCATTGGTGTAGCGCTGGCGCGCAGGGATGGGCGGATGATAGAAAAGTTGATCCTGAAATCCATCCACCCGGTGCGTGCGGAAATAGTGAAAGCCGCAGAGCCGGATACGTTCCCCGATAAATGCAAAACCTGTGCGGAAGTGCGCTCGCTCAACGGGATATTGTATGTGATAGAAAGCTTTGCCAGGAACCTGGAAGGCTTATTCCCGGAAAACCCCATGCTGATGGGGCAGGTCGAAATCGTCAAGGACTTGCTGGAATGTCCCAAAGACATGAAAAAAATGTACAGCGCCAAAAGGGCGCTGGCAAAAATGGCAACGCCGGAGCAAACCCAGTTGCAATTGAGCGAGGCGAAATCTTCCGCCAAAAACCTGGCGGACGCGTTCCTCGCGCAAATCGGGCAAACCGGAAACGACGCCGGCGATTTCCTGAAAGAAGTCGAGGCCGGAAAACAAGCCATGGAAAATGCCAAAGACAAGGCATCCTTGCTGACCGCCAGCCTGGAACTGCTTGCCGGAGCGGCTGCGGTGCATGGCAAAATGAAGGAAAACCAGACCCGGCTGGAAAACTCCAAAACGCAGGCGCAAAGCGCTGCGGATAGAATACAGGCGCTGGAAGAAGAAGTAGCGCTGGTCAGCCAACAAGCCCAGCAAGACTACCTGACCGGCTTGTTGAACCGGCGTGGCATGGATGAGCAAATCGCCAAACTGTTCGGCAACAGCATACAAAAAGTGACCCTGGCGCTACTGGACATCGACAACTTCAACAAACTCAAAGACAAGTTCGGTCGCGAAGCAGGCGATGCGGCGCTGCGCCATTTGTCCGACGCAATACGCGAAAGCGTGAAAGACAAGGGGATACCGGCGCGCCTAGGCGGCGAGGAATTCGCCGTGGTTTTCGCCGGGTGCGACGCCCAGCAGGTAAAAGAGGAAATGGAAAAGCTGCAACGGCTGCTGACGCGAAAAATCTTCATGTCCAACGCGGAAAAACGCGTCGTCACGTTCAGCGCCGGCGTCGCGCAACGGGCGAAAAACGAAGCGCCCACGGAAACGCTGGCGCGCGCCGACGAAGCCATGTTCGCGGCAAAAAAGAAAGGCAAAAACCGGGTGGAAATCTCCGAACTGCATTAAACAAGCCGGAACCAAAAATATTTACCGCAGAGACGCAGAGACGCAGAGACGCAGAGACGCAGAGACGCAGAGACGCAGAGACGCAGAGATTTTATAGGGTAATGGTATGCTTTCACCCTCCGTTATATTTCTCCGCGCCTCGGCGTCTCTGCGGTAAATATTTTTGGTTCCGGTTTGTCCGGGTTAGGATAAAAGCGCCGTATTTTCCCCCCCCCCCCCTTATTTACCAGATATGCCTGTCTGGGTCATTCTTTGCTGCGCATCGACTCGTTCAACCAATCCAATACCCCCTGCCCGGCGGCGCGCCCGCCGGCGAAACAGGCGGTGAGCAAGTAGCCGCCGGTTGGCGCTTCCCAATCCAGCATCTCGCCCGCGCAGAACACACCGGGCAGATCGCGTATCATCAAACGCTCATTCAACGCCTCGAAGGCGACCCCGCCGGCGCTGCTGATCGCCTCGTCCAGCGGGCGCGGAGCAATCAGCCGTAGCGGCAGCGCCTTGATCGCCGCCGCCAGACGCGCCGGATCGGCGAAATCCTGCGCCGCCAGCACCTCCCGCAGCAACCCCATCTTCACCCCCTTGATCCCCACCCGGCTCTGGATATGGCTGGACATCGAGCGCGAACCGCGCGGATGCGCCAACGCAACGGCTAGGCGCGGCAACTCCCAACCGGGCGCCAGATCGAGATGCAGCGCCGCCGCCCCGGTCGCCTCGATTTCGTCGCGCAGACCGGCGGATAACGCATAGATCAGGCCGCCTTCGACCCCAGTCGCGGTAACCACGAATTCCCCCTGCTTGCGCAGAACGTTCCCGTTCGCACCGCTAAAAACCGCGACCACCGGCTTCACCGGATGACCGGCAAAGCGCGCGCGAAAATGCCCGCTCCAACCCACATCGAAGCCGCAGTTCGCCGGACGCAGCTTGGCAACCGCAACACCGCGGCGTTCGAGCAGCGACACCCAAGCGCCGTCGGAGCCGAGCTTGGACCAACTACCGCCGCCCAAAGCCAACACCACGGCAGCCGGATGAACCAGCAGCTCCCCGTGCGGCGCGACAAAGCGTAGCGCACCGGGCTGATCCCCGCCAACCCAGCCGACCCAGCGATGGCGCATATGGAACTTCACCCCGGCCTGGCGCAACCGGTGCAGCCAGGCGCGCAACAACGGCGCGGCCTTCTTTTCCACGGGGAAAACGCGCCCGGAACTGCCCACGAAAGTCTTGACACCCAGCCCGCCGGCCCAGGCGCGCAACGCATCCGCCCCAAACGCATCGATCAGCGGCGCAATATTCCCGCAACGCGCGCCGTAACGCGCGAGAAACAACCCGGGCGGTTCGGCGTGCGTAAGATTCAGCCCGCCCTTGCCGGCCAGCAGAAACTTGCGCCCCACCGAAGGCATCGCATCGAAAAGCGCAACCCGCGCCCCGCCCCGGCTCAACACCTCGGCGGCCATAAGCCCGGCAGGTCCGCCGCCGATGACCGCAACGGTGCGGTTATGCAACGCCTGGTCGAAAGTCCGGTTATTCAAAATTCCTGCGTCCTGTTGTTATTGAAAGCATCCGTATTTCGAGGGGGCGTAGCTGTTAACTGAAGTTTCACGGTTTTAAGCAGCCGTGGCGTAGCAGCATTAAACCTAGAAACCTCCGTTGAACGGGCTGGAGTGTGCGGTTTTCCGGGTGCAGGGCATACCCGACAGCCTACGGCTTGGGCACAAGAGGCGCAACGACGCGCAATGGTCATTCCATTGCCTTCTCTTGTAGTTGCAACGCCGCCATGCGCCCGGAAAACCGTGCAATCCAGCCCGTAGCGCTCTCACCAAACAGGTGAACGCAAAATAC